>Ga0082212_10000283_pt1 | contig 71946 bp, 44 predicted proteins | sample TergutNt197P3_FD_71548 | JGI IMG/M metagenome (GOLD analysis project Ga0082212, IMG submission 71548) | Neocapritermes taracua P3 segment gut microbial communities from Petit-Saut dam, French Guiana - Nt197 P3 | ecosystem: Host-associated > Arthropoda: Insects > Digestive system > Gut ...
AGCAATTCTAAAAAGGAAACAAAAATATTTTTCATTATCCATAATTTATATCTGCAAAAATACTGAATAGTTTTCAAATATCCTGCTTTTTTTAAGCAAAAAAATCACGTGTTCTACAACATGCTTTTATAACATCAGAACTCCTGGCTTGACGATTGCTAACTTTCTGAAAAAGAAAATACTACAAATCTAAAGGAAGACAAGATCTGTTACCGTTTCATAGTTGGTAATATACGTTCGGCAGTTTGCTCGTCACGCTGTCTTTTTTTTCGCTGCTGCGGATTAAGTCACTGGAACAGTGCAAGTTGCACAATCCCGGCGAATTGAGTAAACTGATCGGGTATGACCGTATCCCCGAAGTGAAGAAATTGTGTTCCATGATACGTGAACTGACCGACGCCGGCAAATGTGAGGATTGGGGTAAAAGTCTTTCAACTCAATGGATAAACAGTGAAGAGCAGGAACCTGTATTACGTGGACGGTCACGTTCAGGTATATCACGGTTACCTGGCGGAACTTGGAAAAAAGCATGTGAGCCGTCAAAAGCTGTGTCTTGCGGGCATGGCCGAATTTTGGGTCAATTCTCCACAGGGTCTTCCGTATTTCTTCATCACGGCAGAGGTGAATGAAAAGATGATCGAAATGCTTGAGGAAGAAATGTGTCAGACTTCCATCATTACAAACAACCGGATTTTGACCGTTGCTTTGATTGCATGCCATATGTTCGGGTGATGGGTTCAAGAGAATTTTTTCGGTACCTTCGTCAGGATTACGCACTCGACAAAATAATACAATATGCAGTTGATGAAATAGATAATAAAAGAATGGTGGTTAATCGGGAGTACAGTCTGATGTTGTAGAAAATGTGATTTTTTTTTTTCATATTTTGTTTGCGTTTTAAAAAAAAGCATTATATTTGCGCTTGAATTAATATGAAAAACGATTGTTATATGACGAATCATACTGAAATAAAAAAGTGTTTATCAATAGGAAAACAACTGATTGGCACGATTTTTGTGGAGAGAGAAAAATTACCAACCCGTTAAAATCAATTTGCCTATGGAAAAAAGAAAGAGAGTAAAATGAAAGAAGGCCTGTTTATACATGACTTTCAGTGACATTAATATGTATTTTAATAATTTATAAATGAAGAAATATGATAATTAAAATTAAGCAATTTTTTAAAGACCGTTTTATGAAGGATAAAACTTTTTTTTGCACCTTGAAGTATACATTGCTATGCTTGCTGGTTGCATCAGTGAATGTATATGCCCAGCAGGGCATTACGGTTACAGGTACGGTTTCTGACAACGGAGGTCCGTTACCGGGAGTGAGTGTCAGGGTAAAAGGTACCAGTGTCGGCGATGCTACCAACGCCGACGGAAAGTACACCGTTACCGTGACAGGTACGAACGATGTGCTGGTATTTTCTTACGTGGGGTACATCACTGTTGAACAGACGGTGGGAAACCGGCGCGAGATCAATGTGATTCTTGCAGAAGACGCCCAGCAGATGGATGAAGTGGTAGTGATAGGCTATGGCATACAGAAGAAGGTAAACCTGACCGGTTCGGTAGAAAGCGTAAGCAGCGCTGACATAGGCAAACGAACGGTTATGCAGTCGTCAAACCTGCTTCAGGGCAAGGCAAGCGGTATTTCGGTCAGGCAGACGTCGGGAAACCCGGCCGGCAATTCGTCCTCGCTCCTTGTAAGGGGAAGGGGTACATTTAGTAGCGCAGGTACAAATCCGTTGGTCTTGGTGGATGGCATAGAATCTTCGTTGGACAATGTGCAGCCTGACGATATCGAAAGCATTTCGATCTTGAAAGATGCTGCCTCATCAGCCATTTACGGTTCGAAAGCAGCCAATGGCGTTATCCTCGTCACGACAAAGAAAGGCGCTTCGGGTAAGCTGACGGTATCTTACAGCGGCATGGTTGGAAAGGGACAGCCTACCTTTTTGCCCGAAATGCTGAACTCGTGGGAATACGCCTCGTTTGTCAACGAAGCATTGGCGAATGTGGGTCAATCCGCAAGGTATTCGAATGATGACATTCAAAAATATCGGTCAGGAACAGACCCAAGCTATCCCAACTATGCCCATTTAGCCAATCTTTTCGATTCCGGGAGCGGACTTGAAACAAAGCATAACATAGGCATGCGGGGAGGAACCGAACTGTCGCAGTTTTTATTTTCGCTGGGCTATTATAACCAGCAGGGCGTTATTAAAAAGAATAGCTCCGACAGGTTTGATTTTCGACTAAACGTCAATTCACAGTTACGAAAAAATCTGCACCTGTCCGTCAAACTTTCCGGCCAAAAATATGAGAATGAGCAGCCATCGGCTTATGACGGCAATTTCACGACGATCATTTATGGCGCTTTAAGAAATTCAAATATCATACCGGGAAAGATGGCAAACGGCTATTATGGAAGAAACGAGATACACCATCCCGAAGCCGACCTCGACAGTAAATCGTTTATCAATTACAACTCTTCCTATTTTTTGGGTAATGGCGAATTGGCATGGGAAATCATTGAAAACTTAAAACTGTCGGGACAGGCCGGATATACTTTTGGTGTTACTGAAGAGCGGAAATTTTTAGCGTCCTATCCTGTTACCGAAAGTTATGGAATCGCAGTAAACAGTTTGAAAAATCAGTGGACGAAAAGTAATGCGCTTACACTGCAATCCATCCTGGAATATACAAAAACATTTGACAGACATTATCTGCATCTGTTGGGAGGTGTTTCGAGTCGCACCACCTACTATAATGATATTACTGCTTTCAGAAATCAGTTTCCCAATAACGAAATAACGCAAATCGACGCCGGAGCGACAGCACAAGCCACGAATAACGGGGAAGCGGCTGCCAGCAGACTGGCATCCTACTTTGGGCGTATCAACTACAATTACAACGAACGGTATCTGATTGAAGCAAACTTCAGATACGACGGTACTTCCCGGCTGCCAGCCGACAACAGGTGGGGGTTCTTCCCTTCCGCTTCTGCTGCCTGGCGCATATCGGAGGAGGGTTTTTTCAAGGACAATGTTTCTTTCATCAATAACCTCAAAGTGCGTCTTTCCTGGGGCAAATTAGGTAATCAATCCATTGGCGACTATCCTTATCAAAGTATGATTGCAACAGGCCAGAACTATGCTTTTGCCAATGCGGTTGCTGCAGGCGCAGCTGTCAGCACGATCCCGAATACAAATATTAAATGGGAAACAACGGCCATATCCGATGCAGGTCTGGACGTGGGCTTGCTGGATAACAAACTGTCGTTCTCGTTTGATTACTATAAAAAGGAAACGTATGACATTCTTTACAGTGTTTCGGTTTCGCGCATGTTAGGGGCTTCGCCATCGGCAACAAACGCCGGGGAGGTTCAGAACACCGGTTTCGACCTGAATCTTTCCTATCGCAACAAGATAGGAGATTTCTCGTTCGACGTGGCGGGCGTTTTTTCCTATAACCGCAACAAAGTAACCAAAATTGCCAATCTGGAAAGAGATATCAATGCCGGCCTTTTTGTCGGATATCCTATTGGAAGCAGCTATGGGTATAAGAGCGATGGCCTTTTTGTCAACGAGCAGGATGTGAGTAGTTCCCCGACCCAGCCGTTTACGGTTATCGCCAATCCGGGCGGCATAAAATTGAAAGACTTAAGCGGACCGAATGGCGTGCCCGACGGAATCGTTGATTCGGCTAATGACCGCGACGTCATAGGCCAGCCACTGCCGATTACCACCTACGGACTTTCCATTAACGGTGAATACAAAAATTTTGATCTTAACATCTTCTTCCAGGGAGAAGGCGGAAGGAATGCCATGGTTGAGAACGGATACTTTTCTCCGTTGAGCAATAACGGGAATGCGCAAAAAGACTACTATAACAACAGATGGACTGCCGAAAACCCAAATCCCAAAGCTATGTATCCGAAAATTCTGATCACAAGCACGGACTTTTATCTGCAAAACAGAATGGATTTCTGGTATAGGGATGCGACTTTTTTGAGGTTGAAAAATGTACAAATCGGATATACCGTACCACAGCATTTGACCCAAAAAATATCGTTGAGCAAGGCTCGCGTATACTTGACAGGTGAAAATGTATTTACATTAACCAAATATTATAAAGGATGGGATCCTGAAATGAGCGCCGGTTACGGTTTTTATCCGTTAGTACGGTTGTATGCAATTGGTATTAATTTAGAATTATAAAAAATCAGAGTATGAAAAATTTTTGTAAATTTAATTTGCGGGTCATCGTATCATTGTTATTTGTCATCTCGCTCGCCGGCTGCGGAACAGACTGGTTAGATGAACAACCCTTGACAAGTATTTCCACGGCTACTTTCTGGAAATCGGAAAACGATGCCAGACTGGCACTAACCGGTATCTATAATCAAAGCCATATCGGCGATAATTCTTATACAAACGATCTGCTCTGCATGACCAGTGCAACGGACGACGGTGATTATAAATGGGCAGGTGTGGGCGTTATCTATTCAGGATATTTCCTGCCTGCCGACGGAATGATGTCGACTATTTGGAATAAAAGCTATACTACCATCTACCGGGCGAATTATTTCCTGGAAAACATTGAATCCGTAGAAATGAACCAGGATTTGAAAAAACAGTTTATTGCTGAAGCCCGGTTTTTAAGGGCCTACCAGTATTTCTACATGTCGGTATTGTTTGGAGGCGTGCCGTTGGTTACAAGCGTCATAACGATTGACGAAGCGAATACGCTAAGCCGCAATACGCTGGACGAAGTAGTGAATTTTACAATCGGCGAACTCACGGAGGCGGCTAAGGACTTGCCTGCTACACGGCCTGAAAGTGAGCGGGGCAGAGTCCTTAAAGCTGCCGCGCTCGCTGTGAAGGGAAGGTTGTTGATGATTCAAAAAAAGTGGTCGGAAGCGGCCAGTACCTATCAGGAAATCATCGGCTCGGGTGCACATCAGATCGATCCCCGCTATAAAGCCATCTTTGAGGAGGAAGGCGAGACAAGCAATGAAATCATCCTGTCTACCATTTGTATTGCGGGATTGCGCGGCAATCCGCAAAACCAGTTGAATTATCATCCGGACATGTATGGCGGATACCATGAAACCGTACCTACCCAGCGTTTGGTTGATGCTTTCCTTATGAACGACGGATTACCGGTGGAAGAATCATCCCTGTATGACCCTGCCAATCCGTATGCAAACAGAGACCCAAGGCTTTATGCCAGCATATTTTTACCTAATTATACTGAATTTAGGGGAAGGCTATTTACGGAAACGGGAATCTCGGCCATGCGCGTGACGGGATATAGCTGGAAAAAGTATGTGACGGAAGATTACGAGGGTGCATTTAACAATTCAGGCGATGACATCATCCTGCTTCGCTATGCGGAGGTTCTCTTAGGCTACCTGGAATCGAAGATTGAAAGTGGCGATGCCATCACGCAGGACTTGCTTGACCAGACCATCAACAAGTTACGCGCCAGGGAAGAAGTGAATATGCCTGCCGTAACGGAAACGGACCCTGCCAAACTCAGGGAAATCGTACGAAGGGAACGCCGGGTGGAACTTTGTTTCGAACGCGTGATCAGGTATATGGATATACGCCGGTGGGGACTTTTCATGGAATCCATGAACCAGAAAGTTTACGGTATGAAACTGACGGATGATCCTGAATCTTACACGGAACACAATGTCGAAACAACGGGCTGGTATCGGGGACATCTTATTGTGCTGGATAAAACCGGCACTTACACAGCCGATAAGGCTTTGATGCCGCTTCCGCAATACGAGATTAACATCAACCCGAATTTGGCGCAAAATCCGGGGTATTGATTTTTACAAAATAATAACGACCTTATACAGAGAAGATTATCGTCTTCTCTGTATAGGGTTGTAATAAAAAAATATTTCGCATTGAATCAAAGAATAATTTGCATGCCATTTTTTTTCTCGAAGATAAATGCTAACTTTGTACTTTTTTACATGTAAAAATTAAACCAATAAACTATGCTTACGATTCAAAAAAGCGAATTTGATGTGCGTATTCGCAATACGCAAAAGTTATTAGCTGATTCACCGTTGGATGCCGTGCTGGTATTTTCCACGGAATCGGAACCTGCCGGCGTGCGTTATTACTCCGATTACTGGCCCAGTTTTGAAACGGCGGCAGCGCTGATACCCCGTCAGGGCGATGCTGCATTGATCATCGGACCGGAAAGTTTGCGTTACGCAAAGTCCCGTTCCAGATTAGATCGCATCATTCAAATGATGGATTTTCGCGAATCATCGCAACCGGCTTATCCGGGCAGCATTCTGCCGTCATGGAAAGACGTGCTTGGCGAATTTGAGGTGAAAAAATTAGGAATCGCAGGATGGCATTTGTTCCCCTATTCAATCATGCTCGGTATCATGGAAGCGCTTGGCGCAGGGGAGCAAGTGGTCAATGCGGACGAACTGATTCGAAAAGTAACCGTGAAAAAGAGCGGGGCGGAAATCGCATGTCTTCGCGAAGCGGCACGGATTTCAGAACTGGGTTTCAAAGCCGTTCTGGAAAAAATACACCCCGGCATGACGGAAACCGCGCTTTGCGGTATTGCCGTCGAAGCGATGCTTTCCGCAGGGGCGGAATCGACCGGATATCCCGTCTGGTGCTGCAGCGGGCCCAACTCCAACCAGGCGATCAGCCGTCCGTCACTGCGACCGGTCGAACGCGGCGAAATCATCCATTTCAGCATCGGCGCCAAAGTCGAGGGATACAGTGCAAGTATCGGGCGTCCGGTTGTTTTGGGCGAATGTCCTGAAGACATCCGTGCCTTTCTACAGGTCGGACTTGACGCCAACAACCTGACGTTCGACCTGATGCGTGCCGGAACGCTTGCTTCCGACGTGGCGAAAAAAGTGCACGGGTTTGTTTGCGATCGCGGTTACGGTGAGACCCTTCTTTACGGACCTGCTCACGGTTGCGGACAAATGGAGTGCGAGTTCCCGTTTCTGGAAACATCCTCCGAGTTTGTGCTCGAAGAAGGCATGACCTTCATGGCAGATATGTACCTTGGAAACGACCGGATGGGGTTTCGCTGGGAAGACGGTCTGGTGGTTCGCAACGGACCGGCAGAACAACTGTCATCGTTTGGCCGGATGTTGAACATACTTGACCGTTAATATATCCATTCGAAAAAATAAATTAAAATGGCAGTAATAACAGTATCAGGCGCAAAAGACGCCGGTTCGCTGGGAATCACCACACCCCACGAGCATATCTTCATCAACATGGAGGTTTTTTTTACGCCACCCGAAGAAATCGGTCTGCGGCAAACAGCTTTCGAACCTGTAACGATTGACAAGCTCGGTATTTTAAAACGCAATCCGTTCGCCCTGAAAGACAACGTGGTGATGCTCGACCCTCAAACCCAGTACGATGAAATGATGCGCTTCCGAATTGCCGGAGGTGAAACCGTTGTTGACGCCTCGACATTCGGACTTGGACGCGATCCGTGGCTTTTGCGTGAAATGGCAGTCAGGACGGGATTGAACATTATCGCCGGCGCCGGGTTCTATGTGGACGGTTCGCTTTCGGAGGAAACAAAAAGCCTCGGCGTTGATCAAATGGTAAGGATCATTGTTGATGAACTGACACACGGAATCGGATCGTCCGGCATCAGAGCCGGCATCATCGGCGAAATAGGCGTCAGCCACATCATGACGCCTTTTGAAAGTAAATCGCTCACGGCGGCATGTCGTGCACAAACAGAAACAGGGGCGCCGCTCATGATCCATATCAATCCCTGGTCTACCCAGGGGATTAAGGCGATGGAGATTGTCAAAACAGCGCAGGTTCCATGCGAAAAGGTCGTGATTTGTCATATTGACGTCGAGAATAACCGGGACTACATTTATCGTTTGCTCGATATGGGCGTCTATGTTGAATTTGACAACTTCGGCAAGGAAATGTTTACGGATCGCTGGAACTGCAAACCCGGCTCCGGACGTTTCGTGACCGATTGGGAACGGGTACTTCTCGTGGGTGAACTTGTCGGGAAAGGTTTTGAAAAACAAATCCTGCTTTCCACCGATATTTGTCTGAAATCCCTTTTACACGCTTATGGCGGCTGGGGATATGATCATGTCCTGACGCATATTGTTCCGATGCTCGACGAGGTTGGCGTGACCCCGTCGCAAATTGGGACCATGCTGAAGGACAATCCCGCCCGATGGCTTGACGTAAAATAAAAGATGGCATGTTACTTTTTATGCTGGGAGGGCTTGTCGGAGCCATTTTTCCGATATGTTTCAAAAAGGTTTCCCAATGGTCGCATGAAACCTACTGGCTGATTTTCGTGATTCACGGGCTTTTCCTTGTCCCGTTGATTTACGGCATGGCGACCGTCCCGTCTTTTTTCAGCGTCATTGCGCAAACCCCGCCCGCCGTTCTATGGCGATGTATCGGTTTTGGCGCCATCTGGGGTTGTGGCAGCCTTTGTTTCGGGCTGACCCTGCGGTACCTTGGCGTTGGCCTTGCCGTTGCCTTGGTGAATGGAATCTGTGCCGCCGTCGGAACCCTTTTGCCACCGCTTGTCAAAGGACAGGGCACCGCATTTTTTCGCGACACGTCTTCCATGATCACGCTCGCAAGCGTTTTTGTGATGATACTGGGAATTGCCGTTGTCGGACTTGCAGCGGTCTATAAAGACGGTAAACTCACAGAGGCGGAGAAGAAGAAGGCGATACCTGACTATCATTTTAAAAAGGGACTCATGGTGGCGCTCATTGCCGGAATCACTTCCGCCAGCATGAATTTCGGACTTCAAGCCGGAGACGGTATCGCGGTCATCGCAACGCAAACGGGAACACGCGAAATCTGGAAAGGCATTCCGGTCATGTTTCTTACCATGTTTGGCGGCAGTGTAACCGGCGTACTCTGGTGTCTCTGGCAAATCCTTAAAAACAAATCTTATACGGATTATTTCGATCGCTCCAAACCGCGCTGGCGCAACTGGCTTTGGGCGGGCATTCTTCCCGGATTGATTTGGGCGATTCAACCGGTTTCGCTTAAAATGGGGGAGCCTATGATGGGAAACAACGCTTATGTCGGATTTGCCGTTGTGATGGGAATGGCTTTTCTGTTTGGAACATTGATGGGAATTTTCGCCGGAGAATGGAAAGGAACCGGAAAAAAAACACACCGCATGTTGTTTTCGGGACTGTTGATACTCGTCCTTTCAGCGGTTTTAACCGGCTTGGCAGGGTACTATAAATTTTAACTGAATATGAAAAATCTTTTATTATTTTTAAATGTATGGTTTATTATTGTTTTTGCATCTTGTTCGGGCAGAACCATCCAAAAGATCACGGAAGGCGACATTGTCATTGAAAATGAGCAGTTCAAATTAGTTATTGGAAGTAATGCCATCGCTAAAAGCCTGATGCTGAAATCTACCGGCGAAGAGTGCCTGATGCCGGGGGAGCCGATGGCTGTTTTCTCCATTACGCAGGAACGTCCGTACCACAACGAGCTGAAGCTGGGACACCCGAACAAAAAGACCACCTTTCAGGCCGACAGCATTTGCAGGAAAGGCGATCAGCTCATTGTCGGCTTCGAATGGCTTCCCTACGAAGCCGTTATTCGGGTGAAGGAAACACCGGCATATATCGGTTTCAGCCTTGCCGGATTCAACACGGAAGGCGCCTATCCGGCCTATCTGAAGATCACGCCGCCGCCCGCCACGGAAGTATGCATGATACAGTTGCCCGTGCGCAGCAGGAAATATTTCGGCGAGTGGCTCAACGTGAGCTGGGACGACCGTGTGGCGGTCAATGTGCTGGGTACGGACGAGTTCGCATACATCGACTTCGAGAAACGCAACGGTTATCATGTCATGCGGGCAAGCGCCCTCAAGGACATTCAGTTTGAGGGCACGGGCGCGGCGCTGATTGTCAGCCAGCCCGACAGGCTGCTGGACAACATTGCACAGTTGGAGCATGATTTCGACTTGCCCAAAGGCGTGGAAAGCCGTCGTCACGATCTGATCAACGCTTCCTACTACTCAATTAATGACATCAATCCGGGCAATGTCGACGAGCATATCAAATATGCCCAAATGGGTGGATTCCGATTGGTAAAAATCCGTTATTACAGTTATACGGGTAATTATAATATTGGAAATTATGAGATTGACAAAAATCTTTATCCCAATGGAAAAGAAGATTTTAAGAAGATGCTGGACAAATTTAAAGATGCGGGTATCACGCCCGGCTTTCATTTCCTTCATTCCTATATTGGACGAAAAAGCAAGTATGTCACACCTGTACCTGACTACAGATTAAATCTTTTAAAGCATTTCAACCTGTCGGATGACTTAGGGCAAAACGATACGGTCATCTATGTGGAGCAAAATCCGGCAGGATGTACGATGGCTGAAGAGTGTCGCGTATTGAAAGCGGGTACGGAACTCATTTCCTACAAGGGTTATACGACCACCCGTCCGTACAAGTTTACAGGTTGTGTCAGGGGTATTGACAATACCACCGTCAATAGCCTGCCGAAAGGGCATCCAATAGGCTTATTGGATATAAGTGAATTTTTCGACGGCAGATATGTCTATGTTGACCAAAGGACAAGTTTGCAGGACGAACTGGCCGAAAAAATTGCCGATATATACGATGCCGGATTACAGTTCATGTATTTTGACGGTTCGGAAGGTGTCAATCCGCCTTTTGGTCACAATGTTCCTTTGGCACAATATAACGTTTACAGGCGTTTACAGCCGGAGCCGTTATTTTCGGAAGGAGCTGCAAAAGCACATTTCAGCTGGCATATACTGAGCGGAGGAAACGCTTTTGACGTTTTTGAACCCGAGACCGTCAAGGAGGAAACCCGGAGTTGGCCGGCAGAAGAAGCGCCCAGGATGCGGCAGGATTTTACACGAATCAACTTCGGTTGGCTGGGATATCACCTCCCCAGTGAAAAAACGGTTGGCACGCAGCCCGATATGTGGGAATATGTTACAAGCATAGCGGCGGCTTGGGACTGTCCTGTTTCGGTCAATTCAAGTCTGCGCGCTTTTGATGCTCACCCTCGTACGGCTGATAATCTGGAAGTCATACGAAGATGGGAAGAGGTCAGAGCGCAACGCTGGCTTACCGGTGCACAAAAGAAGATGCTGCAAAACGTACAGCAGGAACATCATTTGTTGGTCGACGAGCAAAACCGGTTTGAACTGGTTCCATACGACGAAATCCATGACGTTGCCGGCGGGAGCAAAGAAATACGTGCTTTTATCTTCGAAAGACAAAAAGACTGGTATGTTGTGTATTGGCACATATCGGGCAGCAAACAGCTGGAATTGCCGCTAAATGCATCGGATATTGCTTTGTATGTGAAGCTGGGGCAGGAAGAAACGGTTGTTTCCGATGCCGGCAATCATGTTGTCGTTCCGTTGAGCAGCCGTCGCTATATCAAAGCAAGCAGGATGACCAAAGAGCAATTGTTGGAGGCGCTAAAAAATGCACGGATCAGGGGATAAATTTACCGGGGAAAATGACGGTTAATAGTCAAATGAAATTCGATTTATGAAATAAAAAATACTTATCTTTGTAAAAAAAAAAAGACATGAAAAATTTGATGATTTTGTTGAATATCTGGATGATGGTTGTTTTTGCATCCTGTTCGGGTAATAGCGTCCAAAACATTGGGGAGCGCGATGTTGTCATTGAAAATGAGCAATTTAAATTAGTTATCGGGAGTAATGCGATAGCTAAAAGCTTGGTATTGAAATCTAACGGCGAGGAGTGTCTGATGCCGGGGAAAAACATGGCTGTTTTTTCGGTGACGCAGGAGCGTCCGTACCACAATGAACTGAAGCTGGGACATCCGAACAGGAAAACTGTTTTTCAGGCGGATACCGTTTATCGAAAGGGCGATCAGCTCATCGTCGGCTTTGAGCTTGTCCCGTGGGAAGCCGTTATTCGCGTGAAGGTAACGCCGTCGTATGTCGGGTTTAGTCTCGAAGGTTTTTTGGTGGCTCCCGACGCCTATCCGGCTTATCTGAAAATCACGCCGCCGCCCGCAACCGAGCTGTGCCTGCTGCAGTTGCCCGTTCGCAACATGAAGTATTTCGGCGAGTGGCTCAACGTGAGCTGGGACGACCGTGTGGCGGTCAACGTGCTGGGTACGGACGAGTACGCGTATATCGATTTTGAAAAATGCAACGGTTATCATGTGTTGAGGGCAAACGCCGTCAAGGACCTCCGTTTTGAAGGCACGGGCGCGGCGCTGATTGTCAGCCAACCGGACAAACTATTAGACAACATTGCGCAAATAGAGGACGATTTCAACTTGCCCAAAGGCGTGGAAAGCCGCCGTCGCGACATCATCAATGCTTCCTACTACTGGACATACAATATCAACCCCGGCAATGTGGACGAGCACATCAAATATGCCAAAATGGGCGGGTTCAGGGCGATGAGCATCTATTACCCTGCAATAGAGGGGTTTCTCAGCTATGACTTAATCGGGGATTATGAAATCGACAGAAAACTTTATCCGGGCGGCAAGGAAGACCTGATTAAGATGTTGGACAGGATTAAGGCGGCAGGCATCACGCCCGGTCTTCACTTTCTGCACTCCCATATCGGACGAAACAGCCGCTATGTGACGCCCGTGCCGGATCACCGGTTGAATATTTTACAAACGTTCAACCTGTCGGACGATTTGGGACGCACGGATACCGAAGTATGTGTTGAACAGAATCCGGCAGGATGCACGATGGCCGAAGGGTGCAGGGTGTTGAAAGTCGGGACGGAGCTGATTTCGTACGAAAACTATACAACCGTACGGCCTTACAAATTTACAGGTTGCGAAAGGGGCGTAAACAATACCACGATCAACAGCCTGTCGCGGGGCGCTACTATTGGCATATTGGATGTAAGCGAGTTTGGCGCTACCAGCGTCTATGTCGACCAGCGGACAAGCTTGCAGGACGAGATAGCTGAAAAAATCGGCAATATTTACGATGCAGGGTTTCAATTTGTGTATTTTGACGGCTCCGAAGGTGTCAATTCGCCTTTCGGCGTCAACGTGCCGTTGGCGCAATTTCGCGTTTACAAGCAGTTGCGACCGGCGCCTCTTTTTACCGAAGGGGCTGCAAAAGCACATTTCAGCTGGCACATGTTGAGTGGGGGAAATGCTTTTGACTTGTTTTCGCCGGAAAAGCTGAAGGAGGAGACGCGGAACTGGCCGGCTGAAGAAGCGCCCCGCATGCGGCAGGACTTCACACGCCTCAACTTCGGCTGGATGGGCTACTGGCTGCCCGGCGAAAATACGGTCGGGACGCAGCCCGACCAGTGGGAGTTTGTCACGAGCGTGGCGGCGGCCTGGGACTGCCCTACCTCCATTTGGGAAAATCTCCATGCGTTTGTGGCGCATCCCCGTACGACCGACAACATGGAAGTGATGCGCAGATGGGAAGAGGTAAGGGCACAGCGCTGGCTTACCGACGACCAGAAGACGATGCTGAAAAACGTGCATCAGGAACATCATTTGCTGATTAACGAGCAGGATCAGTTTGAACTCGTTGCCTACGACGAAATACCCGTTGCAGGCGAAAGCGGGGAGGTAAAGGCTTTTATCTTCCAAAGACAGAAAGACTGGTATGCGGTATATTGGCACATTTCGGGAAATAAGCAATTAGAAATCCCGTTAACTTCTTCTGACATAACCTTGTACGAAAAAATAGGGAAGGAAGTACCGGTTTCTGCCGGCGCCGGCAACCGCGTTGTTGTCCCGCTGGGCGACCGCCGCTATATCAGAGCAAACCAGCTGACAAGGGAACAATTGTCGGATGCGTTGAAAAATGCACGAATAACCGAATGAAAAGAGATAAATGAGAAATTTTATACTTTTATTAAGCGCTTGGACGGTTGCTGTTTTTTCGATATATGCGAATGACAGTGGATCGAATGACAGTGGCTCATATAAGAGCGGGAATGGCGATATTGTCATCGAAAACGAGCAGTTCAAATTGGTAGTCGGAAGCAATGCGATAGCCAAAAGCCTGACGCTGAAAGCTACCGGCGAAGAGTGCCTGATGCCGGGCGAGAACATGTCAATTTTCTCCATTACGCAGGAGCGTCCCTATCTCAACGAGATAAAACTGGCGCATCCGAATAAGAAAACCACCTTTCAGGCCAATTCCATCGATCGAAAAGGCGATCTGCTAATTGTCGGTTTTGAGTTAATCACCTACGAAGCGGTGATCAGGGTAAAGGAATCGCCGGCCTATATCGGTTTCAGCCTTGAAAGATTTAACACCGACGGCTACCCGCCCTATAAAATGACGATGCCGCCTGCCGTTGAATTGCGCCTTTTACAGCTGCCGGTACGCAACAGGAAGTATTTTGGCGAGTGGCTCAATGTGAGCTGGGATGATCGGGCGGCAGTCAATGTGCTGGCTACGGATGAATATGCCTGTATTGATTTTGAAAAGCAGACCGGTTATCGTGTTTTGACGGCCACCGCCGTCAGGGACATCCGGTTTGAAGGTACGGGCGCCGCGCTGATTGTATGCCGGCCTGAACAGCTGTTAGACAATATTGCGCAGGTGGAGGAAGACTTTCATTTGCCGAGGGGCGTCGAAAGTCGGCGGCGCGATATCATCAACGCCTCCTACTACTTTACTTCCAATATCAATCCGGGCAATGTCGACCGGCACATACAATATGCCAAAATGGGCGGGTTCAGGCTGATGAGTATCTACTATCCCGCTTTTGAGGGATTCGGCGGTTATAATTTAATCGGCGATTATGAGATTGACAGGAAGCTTTTTCCGAACGGGAAAGACGATTTACGAAAGATGCTCGATAAAATCAAGGCGGCAGGCATCACGCCCGGCGTTCATTTTCTTCATTCGCACATCGGGCGCAACAGTAAATATGTAACGCCAGTCGTCGACCACCGGCTGAATCTTTTGCGGACGTTCAGTCTGTCGGACGATTTGGGCTTGGACGATACGGTTGTGTCTGTTGAGCAGAACCCGGCAGGCTGTACCATGGCCGACGGGAGCAGGGTGCTGAAAGTCGGGACGGAGCTTGTTTCCTACGAAAACTACACGACCACCCGTCCGTATCAGTTTACAGGCTGCGTCAGGGGAATAGACAAAACCACCGTCAACAGCCTGCCGAAAGGTACTGCCATCGGCTTGTTGCATGTAAACGAGTTTGATGCGACCAGCGTCTATATTGATCAAAGTACCAGCCTGCAGGACGAGATAGCGGAAAAAATAGGCAATATTTACGATGCGGGGTTTCAGTTCATGTATTATGACGGTTCGGAAGGCGTCAATCCGCCCTTCGGCATCCATGTAGCGCTGGCGCAATACCGTGTATACAAGCGCCTTAATCCGGCGCCGCTGTTTGCCGAAGGCGCTGCCAAATCGCATTTCAGCTGGCATATACTGAGCGGAGGAAACGCTTTCGACCGATTCATGCCCGAAATACAGAAGGAAAAAACCCGCGAATGGCCGGCGGAAGAAGCGCCCCGCATGAAAGAGGATTTTACGCGTATCAACTTCGGATGGCTGGGGTATATTCTTCCCAACGAAAAGACGGTCGGGACGCAGCCTGATATTTGGGAGTACGTCACGAGCGTGGCTGCTGGCTGGGATTGTCCGGTTTCGATTCAAACAACGCTTCAGTCATTTGAAGCACATCCCCGAACGGCTGACAATCTGGAGGTCTTGCGTAGGTGGGAAGAAGTCCGCGCAAAACACTGGCTTACCGGAGAGCACAAGAAGATGCTTCAGAACGTGCATCAGGAACACCATTTGCTAATCGATGAGCGGAATCAGTTTGAACTGGTTCCCTACGAACAGATTCAGGACGTGGCAGGCGGAAGCAGGGACGTGAGGGCTTTCCTATTCCAAAGAAATAATGACTTTTATGTTGTGTACTGGCACATTTCGGGCAATAAGCGATTGGAATTGCCGTTAAAGTCGACGGACATTGATCTCTTCAAAAAGCTGGGGAAAAAAGAAAAAATTGTACGGGCTGACGGCAATGCAATTGTTGTTCCAGTGAGCGACCGTCACTATGTAAAAGCCGGTAAACTGACAAAAGAACAGTTGCTGGCGGCGTTTCGGAATGCACGAATCATAGATTAATATTATAAAACCATAAAAACGATGACAACACGAAGAAATTTTATTAAACAGGCCATTGCTGCCGGGGTCGTTTGCAGCATGCCTTCTACTCTTTTTGCGCAAGAAAAGCAGCCTGCTCAAAAGATGATCTGGGCAAATCTTTTGCATTTGAGCATGAACATGTGGGAGGATAACATGGCATTAAAGTACAAGGGTGAGGAATGTGACTGCACCTGCAAGGAGGCAGTCATGTGGTCGCGCGCCTTCCGACCGTACCTCAATTTCGACGAGGGGGTGTGGAACACCTTGCTGAAAGACATGGCGGCAGTGGGGATGAACATGGTAATCATCGACCTGGGTGATGCCGTGCTGTACGACAGCCATCCGGAAATTGCAGTCAGAAATGCCTGGACGCCCGAAAAGTTGAGGGCAGAACTGGCGAAAATGCGGAAACTCGGTCTGGAGCCTATTCCGAAACTGAACTTCGCCACGACGCACGATGCGTGGCTGGGTGAATATGCCCGGATGGTTTCCACGAAAAAGTATTATGAAGTGTGCCGCGACCTGATTCACGAAGTGATCGATCTTTTCGACACGCCCCGGTTTTTTCACCTGGGAATGGATGAGGAAACGGCAGGCCATCAGCGAAATTTCGATTATGTGGTGGTACGCCAGAACGACCTCTGGTGGGGCGACCTGTATTTTTACATGGGCGAGGTAGAAAAAAGGAATGTGCGTTCCTGGATATGGTCGGACTATGCGTGGCACCAGCCGGATGTTTTTTTCAAAAAGATGCCGAAGTCGGTATTGCAGAGCAACTGGTATTATGGTAGCTCGTTCGATTTGGACAAGCTTGCGGAACCGACCCGATCGCACGTGGATTTATACAACCGCCTCGAAGCGCACGGTTACGACCAGGTTCCCACAGGCAGCAACCACTCCAACGACATCAACATGGAGGCCACCGTCGATTACTGTAAAAAAATCATCGACCCCACACGATTGATGGGCTTTATGACGGCTCCCTGGCGGGAAACATTGCCTTTTTGCCTCGAATATCAGCAGGAAGCCATCAAACAAATGGGGAGGGCCATCAAGAACTACATTTTATGACACACCAACCCAAATACTGTCTGTTTTACGATAACCACACCATGAAGGCGATCCCTGACGTCGGCGCCAACTTCGACGCGGATGCCTTTACCGACCGTGTGCAGCGCTGTGGCGTGGATTATCTGATTTTTCATGCCCGCTGCAATCAGGGGCTGGCGTATTATGATACGCGAATCGGGACGCGGCATCCGTCGCTCCGTTATGATCTCTTCGGGAAACTGTCGGAGGCTTGTCGCCGGAAAGGGATTGCACTGGCGGCCTATTTCAATGCGGGCATCAGCAGTGAAGAAGGATTGCTGCATCGCGATTGGACGACGCTGTATTTCGACGGCAGGTCGCTGCGCGAACCGCGATTCACGCCGCATGTGCGTACGATGTGCTATAATTCGGGCTATCGCGACCACCTGATAGCCATGGTGAAGGAGGTGGTCGGCAGTTATCCCGTTGCCGGACTGATGATTGACTGTCTGATCAGTTATCCGTGCGTTTGTCCGGTTTGCGTGAAGGCCATGAAGGAAAAAGGGATCGACTGGTCGGATTTGGAAGCGGTAACCCTTTTTTCGGAAGAATCAGCCATTCGTCTGGCGCGCGATATTGCTGAAGCGGCGAGGAAAATCAATCCCGATCTGCTCATTTCCAATAACTATCCGGGCTATGAAAAACTGAAAGGCATCAATAATTATTTTGATGTTGTTTGTTTGCCGGCAACCGACGGCTACGAGTTTATGCCCGTCATGGCGCATTATGTCCGCACGCTGGGCGACATGCCGGTGTTAAATATGACCGGTCGTTTCTACGACTGGGGCGATTTTGGCGGACTGTTGCCGGAAGAGGCCATCAAATCCGAATTGCTGTATGGCATAGCCAACGGGATGCGTCCCAGTATCGGCGGACATTTCCATCCGCGGGGCGATCTGGAAACGGCTGTTTTGGAGCGGATAGAAAAAATATATGCCAGCCTGCAAACGATGGAAGAATGGTTCGACAATGCAAGGCCTGTAACCGACATAGCCATCGTTTATCCCAAAGACATTCAACACATACGAAGCGATACCGAATTGCGAAGCGCCGTACGGATGCTTTGCGAGTTGAAACAGCAGTTTGATGTGGTGACGCTGTCGGCCGACTGGTCGAAATACAGGGTACTTGTTTTCCCCGACAGCGTGCTGTTTGCCGACGCGACAGCCAAACGGGTAAAAACACATCTTGACGCGGGCAAGTTTGTTATCTCGACCGGCATTTCAGGCTTGAATACCGAAAAGACCGCATTTGCGCTTGAAAAGGAATGGGGAATAAAGTATATCGGTGAAAATGAATTTGATCCCGCCTATTTCTCGGCAGGGAAACGGTTCGGTCAGGGGTTGCCCGACATGGCGCTTTCGCTGTATTCGTCGGGGATCGACGTGCAGCCGATGGCAGGTACAAGCGTAGAGGCGCATTTGGTCAATCCCTATCAGAACAGGGGCTGGGACGGTGATTATGCCGTTTATTACAATCCTCCGCAGCAAGTCGCCGACCGGCCCGAACTGACTGTCAATGGCCGCGTTGCGCATTGCTGTCACCGGTTGTTTGCAGGCTATTACGAAAAGGCTTCCGTTGAATTGAGACGGTTATTTGCAAATGTCCTGAATGAGTTTCATCCGGAACCTGTCTTGAAAACCGAAAACATGCCTGTCTTTGCGAGGGCTTTTGTTACGGAGCAGCCCGGCAGGCGCATGGTACATCTGCTTTCCTGGCTCCCCGAAATGCGCGGCAAGACGCCGATGATCGAAGAGGGGATGGTACTTCATAACGTGAAAATCATGCTTCGGGATGAAAGGGGAACGGTCAGCCGGGTTTATTTGGCGCCCGAAATGACCGAACTGCCATTCGAACATTGTCAGGGCTATGCGGAAGTTGTAGTTCCTGAGAGTCGGGGGTATGGGTTGGTGGAGTTTAGAGTATAGAGTATAGAGTTTAGAGATTAGAGTATAGAGTTTAGAGTTTAGAGTTTAGAGTTTAGAGTTTAGAGTTTAGATGTTAGATGTTAGAGTTAATGATTTATGAAAAAAATTGTATTTTTATGGAGCGTATGGATGGTTGTTGTTTTTACAGCATGCTCGGGCGGTGGCGTCCAAAACATCAAGGAAGGCGATATTGTCATTGAAAATGAGCAGTTTACATTGGTTGTTGGGAGTAATGCAATTGCTAAAAGCCTGATACTGAAATCTACCGGAGAAGAGTGCCTGATGCCGGGAGAGCCAATGGCTATTTTCTCCATCACGCAGGAACGTCCGTACCACAACGAGCTAAAGCTGGGACACCCGAACAAGCGAACGACTTTTCAGGCTGACAGCATCTACCGCAAAGGCGATCAGCTCATTGTCGGTTTTGAATGGCTTCCCTACGAAGCGATTATCAAGGTGAAGGAAACGCCGGCCTATATCGGTTTCAGCCTTGCCGGATTTATCACGGAAGGTTCCTATCCGGCCTATCTGAAGATCACGCCGCCGCCTGCGACGGAAGTCTGCATGATACAGTTGCCTGTGCGCAACATGAAGTATTTCGGCGAGTGGCTCAATGTGAGCTGGGACGACCGTGTGGCCGTCAACGTGCTGGGTACGGACGAATACGCGTATATTGATTTTGAAAAACGGAACGGTTATCACGTTTTGAGGGCAAGCGCCCTCAAGGACATTCAGTTTGAAGGTACGGGCGCGGCGTTGATTGTCAGTAAGCCCGACAGGCTGCTGGATAACATTGCACAGTTGGAGAACGATTTCGACCTGCCCAAAGGTGTGGAAAGCCGGCGAAGCGAACTCATTAATGCTTCGTACTACTGGACTGCCAATATCAATCCCGGCAATGTCGACGAGCACATCAAATATGCCAAAATGGGCGGATTCCGGACGATGAATATCTACTATCCTGCTTTTGAAGGGGGTGGGGGATACAGCATCATCGGACGTTACGAAATCGACAGGAACCTTTATCCCAACGGAAAGGAAGATTTGATAAAGATGCTGGACAAGATTAAGGCTGCAGGCATCACGCCCGGCGTTCATTTTCTACATTCGCATATCGGACGCAGAAGCCAGTATGTAACGCCCATTCCGGATTACAGGCTGAATCTTTTGCAAAGATTCAATTTGTCGGACGATTTGGGGCGCACGGATACGGAGGTATATGTGGAACAGAATCCGGCAGGATGTACGATGGCCAACGGATGCAGGGTGTTGAAAGTCGGGACGGAACTGATTTCCTACGAAAATTATACGACCGTCCGGCCTTACAAATTCACAGGCTGTGTGAGGGGGATAGATAATACCACCATCAACGGCCTGCCGAAAGGAGCTGACATAGGCATACTGGATGTGAGCGAGTTTGGCGCTACCAGCGTCTATGTCGACCAGCGGACGAGCTTGCAGGACGAGATAGCTGAAAAGATTGGCAATATTTACGATGCAGGCTTTCAGTTCATGTATTATGACGGTTCAGAGGGTGTCAACCCGCCTTTCGGCATCAATGTGCCGTTAGCACAGTATCGTGTATACAAGCAGTTGAGGCCGGCTCCCCTGTTTACCGAAGGGGCGGCGAAAGCACATTTCAGCTGGCACATGCTGAGCGGCGGAAACGCTTTTGATGTGTTTTCACCGGAAACTATCAAGGAAGAGACGCGGAACTGGCCGGCGGAAGAAGCGCCCCGCATGCGGCAGGATTTCACACGCCTCAACTTCGGCTGGTTAGGCTATTATCTGCCCAGCGAGAAATCTGTCGGGACGCAGCCCGACCAGTGGGAGTTTGTCACGAGCGTAGCGGCAGCCTGGGACTGTCCGATATCGGTTCATACAAGTCTTCCGGGGTTTGGTGCACACCCGCGTACGGCCGATAACCTGGAAGTGGTTCGCCGTTGGGAAGACGTCCGCGCACAACGATGGCTTACCGACGACCAAAAGAAGATGCTGCAAAACGTGCATCAGGAACATCATTTGCTGATCAATGAACAAAATCAGTATGAACTCGTTCCCTACGACGAAATCGCGGTAGCAGGCGGTAGCAGGGATGTGAAGGCGTTTATTTTCCAAAGGCAGAAAGACCTGTATGTCGTGTATTGGCACATTTCGGACAATAAACAGCTGGAATTGCCGTTAAATACTTCGGATATTATCTTATTTGAGAAATTGGGCGTGGACGAAAAAAATCCTTCCGGTTCAAACGGTAAGATAGTAGTGCCTGCCAGTAGCCGTCGCTATATCAAAGCTGGTAATCTGTCGAAGGATCAGTTGGTAGAGGCGTTTAAGAATGCGCGCATTTTATGATTGGGGAGGCAATCGGGAATAGTCAGCAACTAATTACTAATTACTAATTACTAATTACTAATTACGAATTACGAATTACGAATTACAAATATCAATATTATAAAATTTTAATTATGGAGAATACAACAAACGTTTCAAAAGGAGAATTTGAAGACAGAATCAGGAGATTTCAGGCTAACATCCGTGCAGAAGGACTCGATGCCTGTTTGGTACATGCAACCGAATCGGACATGGCGCATGTCAGGTACTTAAGCGAGTACTGGCCGACGTTCGAGACAGCCGCCTTGTTTGTGCCGGTCGAAGGCGAGGCGGTACTGTTGGTTGGAACCGAAAGCGACCTTTACGCTTCGCGTCGCAGTTTTATCAAAAACATTGAAAAGATGCTGGAATACCGCGAATCGGCAGAGCCGGACGCGCCCGGCATGACGTTTATGAACTACAAGGATTTAGTCGCAAAATATGTTCCGGGCGGCATCAAAAAATTGGGCATAGTGGGCTGGCAGATTACATCGCTGCCGGTGTACATGTCTTTGCGCGAGCAGTTGCCGGATGTGGAAATAGTAAAGGCCGACATGACCCTGTGGCCGTTAAGGTATGTAAAGTCCGCGGCTGAATTAGCCAGCATGCGGAAAGCGTTTGCAATATCGGAATTAGCCGTGACGGCTATCCTGAATGAAGTCAAGCCCGGCATGACCGAACTGCAGGTGATAGGAATTGCACAACGCGAGATATACAAGCATGGCGGTGAATATGAAGGTCATGCGTTGTACTGTTTTTGCGGCGAAGCCACCAGTCATGCCATTTGCCGTCCGACACACAACAAGATAGTAACCAACGAGATCATCCAGCTTAATATCGGCGCGCGCGTCAACGGCTATTCATCGAGCGTAGGGCTGCCCTTTTCCCTCGGCCCGCTTCCCGAACGGAAAAAACGGCTGGCTGAGTTTGGACTGGAAGCGCATAAAAAAACGATAGCCATGCTGGGCGCCGGCAAACCGGCGGCACAGGTAGTGAACGACTACGAGGCCTGGGTGCACGAACGCGGTTTCGGCCAATATTTGTTATACGGACCGTGTCATGCCATCGGCATGATGGAAGTGGAACGTCCCTGGATGGAATCGACCTCGGACTATCTGCTGGAAGAAAACATGACCTTCCAGGTAGATACATTTTTCTATGAACCTGACTTTGGTCTGCGTTGGGAGAACGGCGTCATCATCAAGGAAGGAGGGGTTGAGATGTTGTCTTCCCGGTTTATGGAGTTGATTGAACTTTAATTTAATTACTAATTACCTTTTATTAATTACTAATTACCTTTTATTAATTACTAATTACTAATTACTAATTACTAATTACTAATTACTAATTACTAATATTATAACGATGAGATATGAAATGATGTTTCCGGATCAAATCCGGACAGCGATAGATAAAAACACGCCGCTTGTTATGGCGTTGGGTGTGGTGGAATATCATGCAGAGCACCTGTGTCCGGGCGTGGATACGCTGGTGGTGCAGGGTGCTTTGGAGATGTTGGAGAAGGAAATGGAGCTGGTCATCATGCCACCATTCTGGTATGGCGCAGCTTCCTACGCGGTGGCCGGCCCCGAACGTAAAGGAGGTATACACATTGATTCGGGCGTGCTGAACACGTTTGCCCGTCAACTGTTCTATAACCTGTTACGAATCGGTTTCCGTAACATACGGTTGTTTTACCACCACCAGAGTGAGAATTTTGCAAGCGGCATGCCGAACGATTTGGCTTTCCGGCTGGCTGCCAAGCAGGAGATTTTTGCTTTCCTCGAAAGGGAGAAAGGCGATGGATGGTGGGGCGAAGACCTTGCCTCGGCCAATTATTATGCGGAGCATGATGCGGGTACCGATCCGTTCAGCTGGATACGGGTGGAGCCGTTTATGAGCGCCGAAGCACAGGCGCAGTGGCCCATCGACCATGCCGGCGAGCAGGAGACATCGCTGATGCTGGCGTTCTGTCCGCAAGGTGTCGACATGAGCCGTTTCGACAATAAATACTGGTATGCGCAACATGCACCGAAAGCCAATATGGAATATGCTGAAAAGGCAAAATCATTCATTTTGGCCGATTTGAAAAACAGGTTGGAGCAATAATCCGACCGCGGCGGTACAAACGGTGCACGGTTGAATCCCCCACTTCACAAAGCCGCCGGGACGTTTATGAGGGCGCTATATCACATTATCATTAACCTATGCGTATTGGCTGTAAACGCACAGCAAGGCATAACGCCGGATACGATTCAGGACAGCATAGTGAATCAGCTGGGACTGTTTCCGCAGGAAAAAATCCATGTCCATACCGATCGCAACATGTACGTGCCGGGCGAGAAAATCTGGTTCAAGGCGTATGTTGTCGACGCCTTTTCGCACACATCGCCTACATATAGCCAGTACGCATATATCGAGTTGATTGATTCGTCCGATTCGCTTGTCCATCGGGTGATGGTCAGCCAGGACGGGTATGGGTTGTTTCACGGGCATATCTTCCTGTCGGAGTTCGTTCCCGAAGGCGATTACACGCTACGGGCCTATACGCGGAACATGGAGAATCTGGGGGAAGATTATTTTTTCAGTAAGCCAGTCAGGATCAACAATTTGAAGACGGACGAAAAGCGGAAGAACCGGTCAGCCGTCAAGACGGATTACGAAGTATCATTTTATCCCGAAGGAGGCTATGCGGTTGAAGGCGTGCAATGCAGGGTGGCGTTCAAGGCGCTGAACAGTCATGGTGCATCGGAAGATGTTACGGGCGAGGTTACTGACCGGAAGGGCAACTTTGTCGCGTCGGCAGGTACGGTTTGCGACGGAATGGGATGGTTTAACATTACGCCTGAAGCGGGCAATGAATATTATATGGCCTGCAGGAATCAAAACGGACAGGAAAAGCGTTTCAGGCTGCCGGTTGCTCAAAAAACGTACGCCATAACTGCCGGATTCCATCAAGACCGCCACCTGGCAGCCGTGAAAAAATCGCCTGACATGCCCGAAATACCGCTTTTCCTGCTTGCTCACTGTCGCGGACAGGTGCTCCATTTCGCGCGGTGGAATTACCGGAATACGCATGTTTCCTTTCCGTGCGACATGTTTCCGTCGGGTGTGATCCAGCTTTTACTGTTTGACAGCCAGCTGAATCCCATCAGCGAGCGGCTGATTTTCAACAAAAACGACGATCAGGCCACCCTCGCTTTTTCGACGGACAGGGCGTCCTATCAAAAACGGGAAAACGTACTTTCCGGTATATGCGTTACCGACAGGGAAGGGCGACCGCTTGCCGGTCATGTTTCGGTCGCCGTGACCGACGACAGGGATGTGCCGGCTGAAACGCATCATACGATCCTGTCAAGCCTGCTGCTCTCGTCAGAGTTGCGGGGAACGGTCGAAACGCCGGGCTACTACCTGCAGGACAATCCGCAGGCAGCGTATTCGCTCGACCTGCTAATGATGACGCACGGATGGCGGAGATACAATATTCCCGAAGCGATCAGGGGTCGTTACGCGCTTCCTGAAACCGAATATGAAGCAGCGAAATCGATTACAGGGACTGTGAGAAGCCTTTTATTGGGAAGACCTGTTGCGAACAGCGAAGTGGTGCTTGCATCCAGCGATAAGGGCGTCATGCAGGCCGTGACCGATTCCGCCGGCTTGTTTTGTTTTCATGTTCATTTCCCGGACAGCGTCAAATTCTTTGTGCAGGCGCTCAGTCAAAAAGGGAAGCCCAGCGTTGAACTGGCGCTTGACGCGGAAAAATTTCCGGCAACGAAACATATTCCGGCAAGTCGACCGCTTCCAGTTCGCGGTTCGGAGCTAAACGATCAAACGGATGTGGAAGCGTCCGAATTTTTAAAAAAGGCTGAACAGCGGGCACAATACGATGAAGACATGCGACTGGTTCAACTTCCGGAGGTCGTAGTCAAAGCATATAAGATAGAGAAAAGAGACGAAGCGAGATTAGCTATTCCGCATAACATAGTTTCAGATATTACCATCTATCGGGAAAAATTCGAGAGACGGCATCCTGCAAAAGTTTCAGACATTTTTTTTGGGGTTAACGCGGGTATAGACGTTGCAGGAAACGGGACGGTTATTATACGGGGAAGCAGGAATCCTCTTATTGTGATCGACGGGATGATGATGCCGGATGATTTTAAGTTGAATGACTTACACGTATTGGATATTGACGCCATTGATATTTTCAAAGGCCCCAGCGCTGCAATTTTCGGTTCGCGGGGCGGCGAAGCAGCCATCAGTATTACGACACGACGCGCATCATCCTACACAACGCTAAGCAATACAAACATTAATTTCGCCACTTGCGAGCCGTTAGGCTATCAGCCGCCCGTCGCGTTTTATTCGCCAAAATACGATACGCCGGAACTTAAATTACTTGGAACGCCCGATTACCGTACTACCATCTTCTGGAAACCGGACCTCGTCCTGTCGGACGACGGTAAAGCCTCATTCGACTTTTACACATCCGATTTTCCGACTACTTATTCGGTTGTCATTGAGGGGATAACGGATGATGGGAGGGTTATTCGTCGGGTTGAGAGGGTGGAGATTAGATAGTAGAGATTAGAGATTAGAGATTAGAGTTTAGAGTTTAGAGTTTAGAGATTAGAGTTTAGAGTATAGAGATTAGAGTATAGAGATTAGATGTTTTATTCAGTAATTTAAAAAAATTTAATTGCCTATGAGTAAAGAAGAATAGAAGAAAAACAGAAGAAGTCAGGTCAAGTAAGGACTTCAAGCGTCGGTTCCGGAAGGGACGACCCGTACATGATGATTGTACAGTTATTAATTAATATACGAATTATATGAAAAATAAATTAAAAAAAATTTTTAAAAACCATTTTATGAAGGATAAAATTTTATTTTATGCCATGAAGTATTCGTTTTTGCTGTTATTGGTTACTTCAATGAATGTGTATGCCCAGCAGGGCATTACGATTACCGGTACGGTCTCCGACAATGGCGACCCGTTGCCGGGCGTGAACATTACGGTCAAAGGGACTTCAGCAGGCACAATTTCCGACATTGACGGCAACTACCGGATTACCGTGCCGGGGGCCAATGCCGTGCTACTCTTCTCGTTTGTGGGGTACATAAACGCAGAAGTGCAGGTAGGCAATCAGCGCCAAATCAACGTTAATCTGTCGGAAGACACCCAACTGCTTGATGAAGTAGTGGTGATTGGTTACGGTATCCAAAAGAAAGTGAACCTGACGGGCGCCGTGGCCGCCGTGGTGGTCGAAGAGCACATGGCCGACCGTACGCTGTCGAATGTGACCACCGGTTTGCAGGGCTTCCTGCCCGGACTGGAAATCAGTCAAAATAGCGGTATGGCAGGAAAAAATGACGTTTCGATGTTTATTCGCGGTATCGGAACCGTCAATAATGCCACCCCCCTCATCGTGGTCGACGGTATGCCCGATGTCGACATCAACCGTATCGACATGAACGATATCGAAAGCGTTTCGGTACTGAAAGATGCTGCTTCGTCGGCCGTCTACGGTTCGCGCGCGGCCAACGGCGTGATCCTGATCACAACCAAATCGGGGAAGGGCAGCAAGACAAAAATCAATTTCTCGGGCTCGTATGCCATTGCCAACCCCACGAAAAAACTGGAATTTATGGCCGATTATCCGCGGGCGCTCACGCTGCATCAGCAGGCAGCCGCCACCAATACCCTTCCGGCCAACCAGACCTATAAAAACGGTTCCATCGACCAGTGGATGGCTTTGGGCAGGATCGACCCGCTGCGCTATCCCAATACCGACTGGTGGGACTGGATACTTCGACAGGGCGTGATGCAGAAGTACAATATCTCTGCTTCGGGGAGCAACGACAAATCTAACTTCTTTGCTTCCATCGGCATTTTTGATGAAAAAGGACTGCAAGTAGGCAACGATTTCAAACGGTACAATGTACGTTTCAACTACGATTATCAGATCAGGCGAAACATCAATACCGGGATAAAATTTGACGGTAACTGGTCGAAATTTATTTATGCCATGGCCGACGGGTTTACCGACGACGATTCAAGCAATACTGCCGGATTCGACCTCGTTGCCGCTATTGCCGGCGTAACGCCGTATGATCCCATCTCCGGCTATTATGGTGGCGCCATGGCATACAACGAAGATGCGCAGGCGTTCAATCCGTACACGCGCTATGTCAATCAGCTGAATAACCAAAACCGTCAGGAAGCCAATTTAAGCGCCTACTTGGACTGGTCGCCGATCAAAGGGCTGACTGCCCGCATCGATTATGCGCTCTCCTACTATAACCAGTTTCGCTATGTCGCCAACATGCCCAACAGAGCCTATAATTTCCAGACGGAAAGATTTGGCAGCAGAACGTATGTGGCCGAAAATGCGGGTATCGGCAACTATACCAGTACCGGTTATAAAACGCTGTTGACCGGTCGGCTCAACTATCAGGTTACCCTTGCCAAGAACCATAGCATTAATGTGCTGGCGCTTTACAGCGAAGAGTTCTGGTACGACCGCTCCCAAAACTCGTCGCGCAACGACCGACTGCATCCCTCCCTTCACGAGATCAATGCCGCTTTGACCGATATTCAGGGAACGGCGGGGACGTCGAGCACCGAAGGGCTGCTTTCCTATATCGGACGTTTGAACTACACGGCATACGACAGGTATCTGCTGGAAGTCAACTTCCGCCTCGACGGCTCCTCCAAGTTCTTCCCCGGACACCAGTATGGATTTTTCCCGTCGGCTGCCGTTGCCTGGCGTTTCACCGAAGAGAATTTCATCAAATCGCTCACCAAGGAATGGCTGTCGGCAGGCAAGCTGCGCGTCTCGTACGGAAGTCTGGGAAACAACAGCGGTGTGAGCCGCTACCAGCAGAAGGAAACGCTTGGCACCAACAACTATTATCTTGGCGCTGGCTCCGGCGGCAGCGTTGTCAAGGGATTCGTCAATACCAAGATGATCAACCAGGACCTCTCGTGGGAGACGACGACCGTGTTCAATGCCGGCCTCGACCTGGGCTTTCTTAAAAACCGGCTTACGGCCGAGTTGGACTATTACAATCGTCTGACAACCGGCATGATTCGTCCGTCCAATTTTTCGCTGCACCTGTCGGGCGCCTACGACCCCGCCCCGCGCAGAAATATCGGCAATATGCGTAACCAGGGCGTGGAGGGCAACTTCACATGGCGCGACCGCATGGGCGATTTCAAGTATTCCGTCAACCTGAACGCTTCCTACAACAAGAACCGACTGGAAAAATGGAATGAATTTTTGGCCAAGGGAACAAGATTTTTGAATATGCCCTCCAATTTTGTGTATGCCTACGAAGCCATCGGTATCGCACAAACATGGGAAGATGTGTATAAGGCGACTCCACAGAGCGCCTCACCGGGCGACTTGCTGATAAAAGACATCAACGGCGACGGCCAGATCAGTTCGGAAGACATGGTCGCCATGCCGAAATACCAAACCAACCGTCCGCATACCAACTACGGCATGAACCTTCACGGCTCATGGAAAGGAATCGACTTGTCGCTCATGTTTCAGGGAGCCGCCGGACGGAAAGTGTTCTGGCTCACCAGCTACAACAACGTCAACTTCAGCACGACACGCTTCGCATCGTCGTGGGACCACTGGGAGAAACCCTGGTCGTGGGAAAACAGGGACGGCGACTGGCCCCGGCTGGGCGGTAACAGCCGAAACCGGAACAGTTCGACGTTCTGGCTCGACAGTACGAGCTATCTGCGTCTGAAAAATGTGCAGTTGGGGTACTCGTTGCCTAAAAAATGGATGGAGAAAATCAACATCGGCAGCGTACGTATCTTCGGCTCCGGCGAAAACATTTTCACCATCACCAAATTCCGCGGTATAGACCCCGAGAAACAGTCGCATATCAGCGATGTTTATCCGTTGGTCAGTTCTTATACCATCGGCCTCAATATCGGTATTTAATCCATAAAATAAACTGAAAATGAAAAAAATATTATTTATTTCAAAAATAGCTGCCGGTTTTGTGTTGCCGGCCATGTTATTCGCGATTTCCATGAGTTCATGCGTCAGGGATTTGTTGAATCAGCCGCCGACAACGGAATTGGGCGCCGACGCTTTCTGGCAGTCGGACGACGATGCACTCTCTGCCCTGATGGGCGCCTATTCGCATATACGCTATACTTTTGATCGCGACTATTATCTCGACGGACATGGAGAATTTGTGAAAACACGCGGTACAAGCGTGGAAAGCGGCACCTACCGGTTGGGCGACGCCTATCAGGGCGGCACCTACACACCCAGCGGCTATGGCAATACATTCGACAAACTGTACAGATACCTCTACGGCGGCGTCAGCCGGGCAAATTATGTCATCGGCAACGTGCAGAAGATGTTGCCCGATGCGAAAAGCGACGAACAGCTTAGAAGTCTGGAAGCCATCATCGGCGAAGCCCGACTGTTGCGCGGGATGGTCTATTTCCGCCTGATCAGCATGTGGGGCGATGTGCCCTATTTCGGCCATATCATTGAGGACGATTCGGAGGTGGCCGACCTCACGCGCACGCCCATCGCTGCCATCAAAGATTCCATCTATGCCGACTTTACCTACGCCATCGAGAAATTACCAAACCGACCGCCTATCTTCGGACGCGCCGCCAAACCGGCTGCATACGCTTTTCGCGGCAAACTGCAACTGTACTGGGCATGCTGGAACAAATTCGGATGGCCCGAACTGGCGGGGTTCACGCCTAACGCCTCGGCAGCACAAGCGGCCTATCAGGGTGCGGCAGCCGACTTCAAGGAGGTCATCGACAATCCCGACTACGGACTGTCGCTGTTCAGAAACGGCGATCCGGGCGAATGGGGCACGATGGGACAGGCCGACGTGCTGCCCAACTACTATTACCTGTTTAACCCCGATACCGGCAACGGCTCATCGGAAATGATCATGGTGTTCACGCATGGCGGGACTGGAACAAGCCAGGGCGAAGAACTGATGCGCGACTTTGGCAGCCGCCAACAAGAAGGCTCGCAGGGATTCGTGATTCCGTACTATGAGGTAGCCGACAGGTATCAGTCGACCGTGACAGGCGATTTTTGCCCTGCGCTGATACCGATGGACCCGAACACGAACCCCGATGCCAGAACAACGCCCAACTCGGCAGTGAACCCCGAAAGCTATGCCGACCGCGACTATCGCATGAAAGCTACGATCATGTGGGATTACGAGCGGTATATCGGAATGACCGGACTGACGGCAAACGGATGGGTAGGATTCGTGTCGGGGACGTGGGACGGTATCGTCACCGTCAACGGAGAACGCCTCCCGACCATATCCTGGGGTAACAATACCGGTCCCAACGGATATGTATTCAGGAAATTCGTTCGCAACTATGCCGGACAAGGCCGCAGCGACGGCGATTTTGGATGGCCTGTCATGCGCCTGCCCGACGTGTACCTGATGTACGCCGAAGCCAGCAATGAGGTAAGCGGTCCGCTGCCCGACGCCATCGACTTAGTAAACAAAATTCGCCATCGCGGAAACCTGCCGCCGCTGGCATCGTCGAAAACCGATACGAAAGAGCATTTTTTCGATGCCATCGAGCAGGAACGCATCATCGAACTGCTGGCAGAAGGTCATCGCGGGTTTGACTTGCGACGCTGGAGAGCCATCGAACGGGTGTGGGGCGCGCCCAACACGCCACGCGTACTGCGTATTGATACCTGGGGCGTCGAAAAAGCCAGCTATTTCAATAACGAATCGGAACTGACCTACCAAAGGTGCTATATTTTCAGGATTCCGCCCAGCGAACGCGAACGCAACTCCAATCTGTCGCAAAATACGCCATGGCTATAATGACAACATCGATTTTAATCCTAAAACGTAAAAAAATGAAAAAATATAATATCATCATCTTATTGACATGTCTGTTGACACCGCTGTGCTGGAACTCGTGCTACGACTATCCGGTGGATGAAGACGGATTGCTGATCACTGACCGCGAAGAATGTTACGTCAGCAACTTCGACCTGCTGGGCGTCGATTTTCAAACGGTGCGACGCGCCGCGCCTGCCATCGACACACTGAAGCAAACGATTAACATTGAAGTGTACTACGGTACGGACTTGGAACATCTCTACCCCGTCTTTTCTTTGGTGACCGATGCCAAACTCGACCCGAAAATTACGGGTACGGTCGATTTCTCCAACCTGGCGGCTCCCAAACAGTGGACGGTCGTCTCGGGCAACCGCAAAATCAGGAAAACCTATACCGTCAATGTGACCGTACAACAAAAACCCAATTAACAAGAATGATTATGCAACGTAATTTTTATAATTTTTTAGCAGTAACACTGCTCGTCTTTTCGGTCGTTTCGTGCAGCAAAGACGACAGTACGATACTTCACAACGATTGTATCAAAAGAAGTATAGGCCCCAACCTCGTCGGCGGGGAACTGGAGTTCGCGTATGCGATGTCGCTTCCCAAGGTGGAAGGACGAATCCTCTCCGCCAGCGTCGAAGCCAGTATTCAGGGAACGGCGGATACGTGGATGGAACACCGGTCGTACTATACGGGCCAGGGTGGCGTCGATACCGGCGTCACGATCGGAGAGCCCTCGACCAACTCGGGCGCCCGAACGGATGTGACCTTCACGGTGGATACCTGTGCGGCAACGCTTCGCTATTATTACAACATACCCGAAGAGGCACGGGGTAGAGAAGTGTCGTTCACCTTTACGGCAAACGCAAGCAATGGCGAAACGGTAACGTACACCATGGGGCCGTACACCATTTCGCGCATGGACATGAAATTGGATATGGCGGTTTCAAATAGTAATCTTTGCTACCTGTCGCTTGAGGACATGACCGTATACGATGCGGAGGGAGCTGCCGCCAATCCGGGAAAGATAGACCTCGTATATTTATACCGGAGCATCGCGGGCATCACCTTCGCACATGCGCTTGTCTCGCCCGGCACCAATCCGGAGTATCTGCCGGGCGTCGAGCTCCCGCCGGGCGTAAACAAGACGACAAGGATCAGAAAAGCCTGGAACCTGACCGACCGCCAGCTTGCCCGCAGGCAGGAAGGCATTTATGTCGACGATTTGGACTTTATCCGGCTGGATTTGAACGGTATGCCCGATTATGCCCTGAACCTGGTAGCCCAGGCGGGGATATGGGCCGAATCGCAGGACAAGAGATATAAGGCGTACATTTATATCAATTCGGTCAATGCCGCAGGCACAGCAGTCGTCAGTATGAAACGCTATGTCATGAACTGATCTTTTCCGGATTGCCCGTCCGCCGGAACAAGGCGGACGGGTCAATCTGGATTCCGAACTTTTTTCGCATGAAAAAATTACTGATACCTTTTGTCATGCTCCTCTTTTCATGGAACGTTACCGCACAGGGACAATACCTGCTGAGCAGCAAATATGCGCTGGAGGATTTGCGGAAATCATTGATTCCGCAAGCAATATGGACGCCTTTCCCAAGGATTGACGATCGGGCGGGATGGTCGAAAGCCGATGCCGGCATGATGCAGGCGTACGTCAGACAGGCCGAGGGCTATCTGAACTACCAGTGGCCTCCCATCCCGGCATCCACGTTGCGCCTGTTGGCCTCCACCGGCAATCAGAGCAAGTACGAGACGATCTGCCACGAGAAGCGGGCCGTGCTCGGTACCCTGTTGCTGGCCGAGATTGCTGAAAATGAAGGACGGTTCGTCGACCAGATCATCGACGGCGTATGGTCGTTTTGCGAGGATTCGTGGTGGGGGTCGACTGCCGCCGGCGGACTGGCTGCCGACAGGGAGTTGCTGGGACTACCCGACGTGACCGACCCGTTTGTCGAGTTGCGCGCAGCCGAAACGGGCGCCTTTCTGGCTTGGGTCGACTATTTCCTTGGCGACCGACTCGACGCCGTTTCGCCGCAAATCCGCAAAAGGATATACCGTGAGGTGAACTTCAAACTGTTGCAGCCGCTCATGACCAAGTACAACAACACCGGCCATCGGTTTCACATGTGGATGGGCCAATACCCCAATGGTCGCGCACCCAACAACTGGAATCCATGGATATGCTCCAACTGGCTCGTTTTCGCGCTGTTATTGGAGAAAGACGAGCAAAAAAGAGTGGAGACGCTTGCCAAAATACTGCGCGTCCTCGACGAATATGTCAACCCCTATCCGCACGATGGCGGATGCGACGAAGGCCCCGGCTACTGGGGCGCCGCGCCTGCCTCGCTTTATGAAAACCTCTGGCTTCTCAATTCGGCTACGAATGGCGCTTTTCGATATGTTTTTCAAGACGAAAAGATCAAAAACATGGGGAGGTATATCTATCGTGCACAAATCGGCGGGAACTATTTCCTTAATTTTGCCGATGCCTCTCCGAAACTGTACCCTGCGGGCGATTTGATTTACCGCTACGGGCAGGACATCGACGAAACGGACATGATGTCGTTTGGCGCTTCGTATCGCAAACAAAGCAACGGCAGCGTCGGGGCAACTCATTTCCTGCGTAACTTTTTTGCGCTGTTCATGCCGGATGAATGTCGGCAACCGGCGCAACCGGCGCAACCGGCGCCGCGCCTGCCACTGCCCAAAGATGTATGGCTGCCCGACCTGCAGGTCATGGTCGCCCGAGATGCGGGCGGCGTCGCGGACGGGTTCTACGTGGCGGCCAAAGGCGGAAACAACGACGAAAGCCACAATCACAACGATGTCGGGTCGTTTGTTGTCTTCTACGACGGACAGCCCCTCCTGATCGACATCGGCTCCGGCACCTATACGGCCAAGAGCAGATACAGCACGTGGTTCTATTGCTCCGACTACCACAACCTGCCTACGATCAATGGCGTCACACAAAAGGCGGGTATTACGTACAGGGCAACGGACGTCGCGTACAGCGCAACAAAGCAGGATGCGGAAATGTCGCTGAACTTAGCCGGCGTTTACCCGGGCGCCGACGTCAACAGCTGGGTGCGCACCGTCAGGCTGAACAGGGGACGAAACGTGCGGATCAGGGATGTTGCCGACCTGAAAAAGGCCGAATCGGTAACGCTGCACTTAATGACCTGTTACCCTGCACAGGTATCAAAACCGGGCGAAGTCGTCATTCACTACCAGTCGAAAGAAGGTACTGCGATGGCCTTTGTCATCAGGTATGATCCGGCGCAAATGCAGGCGAAGGTCGAAAAGATGGGTCTTGAAGATGACGAGGACGTGAACGTGAAGCGTAACTGGGGCGACAACATTCACCGGATCAACCTCGAGGTGATAGCCCCGAAGAAAAAAGACACTTTTGTATTGGAAGTGAAGAAAATGTAACCAAAAATAATCAATTCAACTGTTTATGAAAAAAAGAATTTTATCAATTATTACCGTATTTTTCCTGTCGACAGCAAGCCTTTTGGCCGATGAGCGCAACCTGCTTGCCAACAGTATCACGCGACAGCAGCTGTCGGACGTGCTTGCCAAAGGAACCGAATGGGTGAAATTTCCGGCCTATCGCGATCGTGCGGCATGGGAATCGCTTCCGCAGGCTGTTCGCGCGGAGTTGATCAGAAATGGCGAGGAAGCCCTCGCCTGCGACTGGCCTGTCATCAAGGCTACCGACTACCTGGCGTTTGTCCGTACGGGAAACCGTGAAATCATGCAACAACCGCAATCAAAACGCACATCGGCTGTCGAGGCGTTGGCGCTGGCTGAACTGGCAGAAGGCAAGGGCCGTTTCATCGATGCGCTGATGGATGGCGTTTGGGCGTTGTGCGAACAGTCGACATGGGTGTTATCCGCCCACTTCAGTACAGAGCTGCCCGATCCCGACGATACGATCATCGACCTGTCGTCGGGCGGCATTGGCGCCCTGTTGTCGTGGGTTCACTACTTTTTTGCTGCGGAACTCGACAAAATCAGCCCGTTCGTATCCGAACAAATCCGCAGGAATATCCGAACGCGTATTTTCGAACCGTATTACAGCCGCAACGATTTTTGGTGGATGGGGTTCAGCCGAAGCCGAAAAGTCAACAACTGGAACCCGTGGGTGAACTACAACGTGATGCAGTGCGTCTTGTTGATGGAAACAGATCCGCAAAAACGTCTTGACAATATTTACAAGATCATGCGTTCCATTGACTGGTTCATCAACGATTATCATGAAGATGGAGGATGCGATGAAGGGCCGTCGTACTGGAGCCATGCCGGCGGCAAACTTTTCGAGGGTCTCGAACTTTTGCATGATGCTACCGGCGGCAAGGTGGATATTTTTCAAAACGAGATCGTCAAAAACATTGGACGCTACATCTATCGCGCCTATATCAGCGACCCTTACTTTGTAAATTTCTCCGATGCCGGCGCCAAAGGCGGCATCCATCCGGGGCTCGTCTATCGCTATGGAAAGGCCATCCACGACCCGGTGTTGCAGGGATTCGGCACGTTCTACGCGTTGAAAGGCGATTATGCCAACAGTATGCCGTCGGGCACACTGGAAACGGTGATTCATGATCTCTTCGACGCAAAGGAAATTGTGGCTTCCCAACCGGTTGAGCCGCTTGTAGGCGAATGTTGGCTGCCCGGCTTGCAGTTTGCCGTGGCACGCGACCGCGAAAACAGCAAGCAGGGGTTCTTTTTTGCGGGCAAGGGCGCTCACAATGCCTCCAGTCACAACCACAATGATGTCGGCAGCTTTATTCTTTATTGCAACGGCCTGCCTGCCCTTGTCGATGTCGGCGTCGGGACCTACACGCGCCAGACCTTCAGCAGGGAGCGTTATTCCATCTGGACGATGCAATCGGGGTATCACAACCTGCCGGCGATCAACGGCGTTGACCAGCAGAACGGCGAACAGTATGCCGCCCGGAACGTCTCTTTCAAATCGTCAGCCAAAACGATTGACTTTTCGGCAGACATCGCAGGCGCTTATCCTGCGGAAGCAGCCGTGAAGACATGGCAACGCAGCTACCGCCTGAATCGTGGGAAGGACTTTGTCATTAGCGACAGGTACACGCTTGCCGAGAACAAGGGAAACACCTCGCTTCATTTCATGACGCCGTGCAAGGCCACCGTCACCAAGCCGGGCGTCATTCGGCTCGAAGGCGACGGTTTCGTACTGGAAATGATTTACAACGCATCCATCCTGAATGGCAAGATCGAGATCATCCCTGTCGACGACAGGCGCTTGCGGGGTGCGTGGGGTGAATCGCTGACGAGAATTGTGTTGGATTTTAAGGACACAAAACTGACCGGCCATTCCAGTGTTGTCCTGAAAAGCGAAAAATAAAGTATTATACACCACATGATAACCAAAAAAATGAACAAAAAAATTATAACTTTACTGCTACTCCTCCTTTCATGGAGCGTTATGGCGCAGCAGGAGTATCTACTGAGCAGCAAGTATTCGACCGATGCGTTGAAAAAAATGCTGATACCCCAGTCGCAATGGACGCCTTTCCCGAAAATCGACAACCGGGCAGGATGGTCGAAAGCCGACGCCGCCATGCTACAGTCGTGTATCAGTCAGGCCGAAGACTATTTGAATTACAAGTGGCCGCCCATACCGGCAACCACGCTGCTGGTGACCGCGCGCACCGGAAGCCGCAGCAACGAAGGCATCTCCAGGGAGAAGCGTGTCGTGTTGGGGACTTTGCTGCTGGCCGAGATCGCCGAGAACAGGGGGCGGTTTGTCGACCAGATCGTCGATGGCGTATGGTCTATCTGCGAAGAATCATGGTGGGGCGTTGCCGCCCACCTGCCGGGCGGCGCCGAATATGGCGGATTACCGGACGTGTACGATCCGTACGCCGAACTGTTCTCGGCCGAAACGGGCGCCATGCTTGCGTGGGTCGATTATTTTCTGGGCGAAAAATTAGATGCCGTATCCCCGCAAGTCCGCAAGAGGATATACCATGAGGTGAACTTCAGACTGATGCACCCGCTCATGACGAAATACAACAACAGTTCGCACCAGTTCCACAGGTGGATGGGCAAATACCCCAACGGCAGAGCGCCCAACAACTGGAACCCGTGGATATGCTCCAACTGGCTCGTTTTCGCCCTGTTATTGGAGAACGACGAGTCCAAAAGGGTAGAGACACTTGCCAAAATACTGAAAGTCCTTGACGAATACATCAATCCCTATCCGTTAGACGGCGGATGCGACGAGGGGCCGAGCTACTGGGGCGCTGCGCCGGCATCGCTTTACGATAATATATGGCTCCTCAATTCGGCTACCGGCGATGCGTTCCGGTATGTCTTCAAAGACGAAAAAATCAAAAATATGGGTAAATTTATCTATCGTGCGCAAATCAGCGAAGATTATTTCCTAAATTTTGCCGATGCCCCGCCGAGGCCTGCCCCTGCGAGCGAATTGATTTATCTCTACGGAAAAGACATCGATGATGCAGGCATGATGACGTTTGGCGCGTTCTACCGTAAAACGAACGAGATGAATATCGGAGGCGCCCGTTTCGTTCGCAATTTTTATTCGCTTTTCATGCCCGAAGCCTATCGACAAACGGAACAGCGGCTGCCGTTGCCCAAAGACGTCTGGCTGCCTGACTTGCAGGTGATGATTGCAAGGGATGCGGCGGGCGTCACCGACGGTTTTTACCTCGCGGCGAAAGGCGGCAACAACGATGAAAGCCACAATCACAACGATGTAGGGTCGTTTGTCGTATTCTTCGACGGTCAGCCCCTGTTGATTGACATCGGTCAGGGAACGTATACGACCAACAGCCGATACGCTACCTGGTTCTACTGTTCCGACCATCATAACCTGCCTACTGTCAACGGTTTCAAGCAACCTGCCGGGATCACTTACAAAGCGGCGGACGTTTCGTACAAGGCGACAAAATCGACGGCTGAATTTTCGGCGAACTTATCCGGCGTCTATCCCGAAGCCGGCGTGAACAGCTGGATTCGCACGGTTAAGTTGAACAGAGGGAAAAACGTGCAGATCAGGGATGTTGCCGACCTGAAAAATGCCGGTTCGGTCGTGCAGCACTTGATGACCTGCTACCCTGCCGAGCTACTGAAACCGGGCGAAGTAGTCATTCACTATCAAACAAAAGACGGTAAAAAAACAGATTTCGTCGTGCAGTATAATCCGAAGCAAATGAAGGCCAGCGTGGAAAAGATGCGCCTCGATGCCGAAGAAGACAGAAGCGTGAAACGAAATTGGGGGGACAACATTCACCGGATTAACATCGAGGTGATAGCTCCGAAAACAAAAGACACGTTTGTGTTGGAGGTGAGGAAACGGTAAAGGAAAACAACCTCCATAACAATTATTATAATATATTATAAATTATTATGGTAATATATTTAATAAACTGTATAAATTTGTAGCCTGAATTTATACAGGAGACCTTATTAATATCACAATAGTATTCATTTAACCTTGTTGCCTATGAGAAAAAGAATGAGAAAAAGAATGAGAAGAAGCAGAGAAAAGTCCGGCGAGTGTACGGATTCAGTTGACTTACAGGCGAAACCGCCGTTACCGATTAGTTTACGATTATCAATCAAAACGTGAATTATTATGAAAAATGAATTAAAAAAATTTTTAAAAACCATTTTATGAAGGACAAAATTTTATTGTATGCCATGAAGTATTCATTCTTACTGTTATTGGTTACTTCAATGAATGTCATTTATGCGAACGATGATGGATACGCATCCATTTCAGTGCGGTCACTCTCTTCACAGGTCGATGCCGAAGCGTTGCAGCAGGGGATCGCCATTACCGGAAAAGTGGCGGATACGGATGGAATCTCCCTGCCCGGCGTATCCATTTTTATCAAAGGGACAACAAGGGGTACGGCGACCGACAACGAAGGGCGGTTTACGATTACCGTTCCCGACCGGAACGCCGTCTTGACGTTCTCGTTTATTGGTTTTACCGTGCTTGAGCAGGCAGTCGGTAACCAGACCAACCTGAACATCGTCCTGCAGGAAGAAACGGCTTTGCTTGAAGAAGTCGTCGTGGTAGGTTACGGGACACAGTCGAAAACCACCCTAACCGGCGCCATCATGTCGGTCAAGCAGGATGTGATCGAGACCATTTCCACGCCAACGCTGGGCGAGGGTATTTTGGGAAGGGTTGCGGGAATCTCCATGACCCAGTCGGCGGGAACGCCCGGCGCCGACGACCCGTCGGTGTTCATCAGGGGCATTGCCTCTTTCAATTCGACGGAGCCCCTGTTTGTCATTGACGGCGTCCCCAACGACAAGCGTGCTTTCATGCAGATCAGCCCGTCCAGTATCAAGGACATCAGTATTCTGAAAGACGCCTCCGCAACGGCGGTTTATGGCGTGAGGGGCGCAAACGGCGTGATCATGGTGACCACCCGGCGCGGCGACGTTGGAAAGGCGAGCATTTCGTCCAACCTGTCGTACGGAATACAACAGCCGCGACGATTGCTCGAATTTTCCGATTCCTACCAGTATGCACTGGCTTTCAATGACATGTACCGGAGCGACGGGACGACGTCGGGATTCATTACCGACGAGGAAATCGAGCATTACAGAACGGGCGACCAGCCCATCATCTATCCCAGTAAAAAGTGGATTGATGACGTCTTCCGGCAGTCAACGCCCGAAATGCGCGCCAATGTGAACATATCGGGCGGAAGCGAAAACGTCCAGTATTTTTCGTCCGTCGAGTATTACTCGCGCGACGGGCTTGTGAGGCAATATGGCCCTGCGATGGAAAACTTCGGATACAAGCGTTTCAACTTTCAAACCAATATCGACGTCAGCATTACCCCGACGACCAAACTGGCGTTTACCGGAAATTCCCGGTTCGGAAACGTGATAGAACCGTTTCCGGGTATGGGTCAGAATACGTCGGGCACCTTGTGGTCGAGGGTATACAACCTTCCGCCGATGACCAGTTACGGACTTCTCGACGGGAAATTCGTGTACCCTGATTTGCGGTATTTGCCCGAACCCATCGCGTTTCAGGAAGAGAGTTTTATTCAGTATCTGTATTCCGGCGATTACCGACATGCCGAAGAAAACACGTTTAACCTCAATTTTGATTTCAGGCAGGAAATGAAGGGGATACTGCCTGCCTTAGACGGCCTGAAATTTAGAGCAAAAATGGGATACAGAAGCGGTTTCAACCGGAACAAAGTAGTTGGTGGAAGGGAAACGAGCCGATACGTTGCCGTTTTCAACAAGGATGCCATCGTGCCGAATCCGGCGCTCGACGATCTGGCTGTCGTGCTGAAAAAAGTCGGCGAAAACGGAACCACATCCTGGCGCAGTTCGTACCGTCCCAACCGGTATATTTATTTTGAAGCCGGATTCGATTATGAAAAGACGTTCGGCAAACATTATGTCAGCGTGCTGGCGCTGTATAACCAGAACAAGCAGCATTTTCCGCCCGGAAACTGGGCTTACAACTATATCCCTACCGGCGAAGTCGGATTGGTAGGCAGGGTCAATTACAACTACAACCAGCAGTATATGGTTGAAGTGAACGTGGGGTACAACGGTTCGGAAAATTTTGCAGAGGGACTGCGTTTCGGCCTGTTCCCCTCCATTTCGGCCGGCTGGATGATCAGCAAGGAAAAATTCATGCAGGATATTTCCTTTTTGAATGAGATGAAATTGCGCTTTTCGTATGGAATGGTAGGCAACGACCAGGCGGGAGGCTCATCGCGTTTCACCTACATCGGTACCAGCTACGACCGAAACGTACTCCAGTACTACGGCTACAGCTTTGGCGATGCCATCCCCGAGTTTCAGCGGGGGGTGCTCGAACGGGCGGTTGGAAACAGCAAGGTGACATGGGAAAAAGCCAGAAAGCAAAACTACGGGGTTGACTTGCTGCTGTTCAAGAACAGATTCAATTTCAGTTTTGATTATTTTTACGAGTACCGCAACGACATCTTGATGATGCCCGTGTCGACGCCCGGCTTTGTGGGTTTCAGCATGCCCATGCTCAATATCGGCGAGATGAAGAACGAGGGATTTGAATTTGTTGCCGGATGGAACGGCAAATCCGGCGATTTCAAATACACGATAGACGCCAACTTCACCTACAACAAAAACACCATCCTCTTTCAGGACGAGATACCGCCGGCAGAACCGTATCAAACCGTTACAGGCCATTCACGCAACCAGTATTTCGGTTATGTGTGGAAAGGATACTATACCCAGGCGGAGGTCGACGTCATCGACAGGGAAAGAGCATCCGACATGCCGGCTTCGCAACATACCTACCCGATACCTGCCGATGCGTACGTGAAGCCCGGCGACATGAAATATGCCGACCTGAACGGTGACGGTATCATTGACGCGCTCGACACGAAGGTGATTGAATATCCAAGAGATCCCAGGATGCTGTTTGGGCTTAACACAAGCATTTCGTGGAAAAACATCGATCTCAATTTGGGATTTCAGGGCGTAGCCCAGGTATCCAGGGAATTAGGCTATAAAATACCTTTTGGCGGGAACACCCGCAACAGTCTGTGGCTGCCGTTTTATGAAGCGGCATGGACGCCCGAAAGAGCAGCTGCCGGTACGGTGGAATGGCCGAGGATCACGAAGACCAACAAAGATTACAACGCATATACCTCCACGTTCTGGGTCAGGGATGCTTCCTATTTACGTTTGAAGAGGACGGAAATAGGATATACCATCAAGCAAATTCCCTGGATCAGGCAAATGCGGGTGTATTTTAACGGAGCCAACCTGATAACACTGCAGAAGCATGAATTCAGGTGGGGCGATCCCGAATTGCAGAGCCAGACTTACCCGCTGGTGAAAACCTATACTGTTGGCGTTGATATTAGATTTTAATTTAATTTAATTTGTGTAGCTATGAAAAAGTATAAAAATATATTTAAAACATTGTTTCTGACTTCTTTATACATTCTTGTATTGACAAGTTGCGATGACATCAGGTTAGGTAACTCCTTTCTGGAACAACCGCCGGAGTTGAATTATTCGTTAGACTCCGCTTTTGTAAATGCGTTGAGAGCCAGGGAGGTATTATGGAACGGCTATTCTACATTACCCTACGGGCATGGCTTCGGCAAAGACGAGGAAGCCCGGACGTTAGGCTGGATTGCCTTCAAGAGCGGCGTAGGCTGGACCTCGTCAAGCGCGGCCAATTCGTATGAAGTGCCCATCTGGGTTCTTACCGACCTGATCCGGTACAAGGCGACCGGCAATTCAATGAACAGGTGGTATCAGGGAACCATTACGGCGCAAAACGCGCGGTATGACGCCAAATATGTGTGGGAAAAAAGACTGGGCTGGGCCGGGATACGCATTTCGCATATCTTCATCGACCGCGTGGATGAAGTGCCCGACATGACGGAAGCCGAAAAGACAAGACTGAAAGCGGAGGCGAAAATCATTATTGCCACCCATTATGTGGAGATGTTTCACCACTATGGCGGCGTGCCTTATATCGACAAGGCTTTCGACCCGAACGACGAACTGGTGGCGCAGCGTCTCACGGTCATGGAAACGGTCGACATGGTCTGCGACCTGATTGACGAAGCGCTTCCCGACCTTCCTTTCGATTTGGGCGCCGAAACCGAGCAGTGGTCAGGCCGAATAACGGGCGCTGCCGCGATGGGCTTGAAAGTGAAGTTTTTGCTGATGGCGGCCAGTCCGCTTTTCAACAGCGACCAGCCCTACATGGCAGGAGAGGCTTCGGAAAAGCATCTCGTCTGGACCGGCGGCTATAAAAGGGAGCTCTGGGAAAAGCTGAAGACAGCCTGCGAGGCACTGCTCACACGGATAGAAGGTCATTCGTACCACCGCATGGTCAACACCGGCAACCCGACGGCCGACTACCGTGCGGGATATATGCAGCGAACCGGCGAAACGCTATTTTCCACGAGGGCCGTCTATCGCTGGCAATCGGGAAGGCTGCCCGAGATAATCAGGAACGCACACTGGTGGTACGACAGCACGCCCCTGCATAATTATGCCCGAAAGTTTCCCATGCGCAACGGCAAGTCGATTGACGATCCGGAATCGGGCTATGATCCCAATAACCCGTATTACGACAGAGACCCGCGTTTTTATGAGACATTCCGTGCCAACGGCACCCGGTTCCAGTCGCGCAACAATGCGTTGTGGGTAGGCGGACAGGATAGGACGTCGCTCCGGTTTCAAGGCTCGGATGCGGGGTACATCCTGTTTAAATGGAAACTGAACTCGGCAAGCGGCGGTGTGGGTACCGAGACTTTCCTGCCCGACAACTGGCCTTATTTCCGCATACCCGACCTGTACCTGATCTATGCCGAAACCCTGAACGAGTTGAACAACGGACCTACCGACGCCGCTTTCGATTATGTAAATCGCGTACGTGCGCGCGTCGATGTGGGGCCTGTCGAAGGTTTTATCGGAAAAGCCAGGAGCGAAACGACCAAACAGGAATTTCTCGACGCCCTGTTGAACGAAAGGGTACTTGAACTGGGATGCGAAAATGCGCGATGGTTCGACATGGTACGGTATAAGATGCGCGATGTTTTCACGGCAACCGACTATGCCATGGATATTTACGTGAAAGACGGCGTGGAAATGACCCAGGCAATTATTAATGATCTACCGCTCAATCAGCATGATCAATACTTTGATTATGTTATCACGCCACTTCCGAACTCGATCAAATGGCAGGACCCTGCTGAATTCAGCACGAAATATTATTTAGACCCGCTACCTTTTTCGGAAATACAGAAGGGATACGGATTAATACAGAATCCGGGATGGTAATTAACAAATCAATATGAAAGATAAAAATATGAAAAATAGATTATTGAATCATGCAGTGAAGATTTTTTGGATGACATTCCTGTGTTCATTTATGCTTACCGTTCACGGACAGGTTCCGAAAGAGGGAATTGAAGTGGATGCGCCTTTGGAAGATGGGCTTTTAGAAGAAATAATGGTCAATACCGGTTACGGAAAAGTATTGAACAAACTTGAGATTGCTTCATCTGTGGGGAGCGTGGGCAGCGAAAAGATAGGAAAAGTCACCTCGCACGACGTGCCGAACACGCTTTTCGGACAACTACAAGGTGTAAGGGTATTCCAGAACGCCGGTCAGTTTATGGACGACAGGCGAGGGAGCTGGTATATCAGAGGACAGTCCACCACCCAGGACAGGGGTATTCTGGTGCTGATTGACGGGGTAGAGCGTTCATCGAGCACGTTAATACCCGAAGAGATAGAATCGGTGACCGTTCTGCGCGATGCCGCAGCCAAAGCGCGGTACGGACAACGAGGCGCCAACGGGGTGTTGCTCTTGACCACGAAAAGGGGAAGCAAAGGCGGCATTAAGTTTTTTGCCTCCACCGAGCAGGGTATCACCACGCCGGTGCGCCTGCCTAAAATGCTGGACGCGGCATCGTATGCAAGAGCCGAAAATGAAGCAAGGCTCAACGATGGACTGACGCCCCGCTATTCCGACGCCGAGATAGGATATTTCCAAAACGGCCAATATCCTTATTTATACCCCAACGTGAACTGGTTGGATGAAACCATGAAGAACAACGGGTACTTTTCGAGGTATAATTTCAGTTTTAAGGGCGGTAATAACATTACCAATTATTTCATAACACTGAATTATCAAAACGACAAGGGACTATTCAAAAATACCGACCGGAATGACGATTACTCGACCCAGTTGAGAAGCGAAAAGATTAACATCAGGACGAATCTCGACATCAAGATCACGCCGACGACCCTCGTACAGGCTAATTTCGGCGGTATTATTACGGTCAACAGGCAGCCGGCTACCCCCGGCGGCGAAGAGGAGGTCGACCCGTTCACGATGCTTGGAGAAACATGGAGCAGGACGAACCGGCTATCGAGCCGCGATATTGTATGGGATGCGATCAGCATACCCGCGGCGATGTTTCCCGTGACTAACGAGGATGGTTCGTGGGGAGGAACCAACCAGTTCGGAAACAATCCGGTTGCTGAAATTTCCGACCGTGGTTTCGACAGAAATCATTTCCGGCAGTTCTTTAATGAGATCAGGATTACGCAGGATTTGAAATTCATCTTACCCGGGCTGAGCGCCGAGCTGTTCGGTTCTTATTTTAACCAGGCCGATTATTGGGAAAATAAGACCAAGACATTTTCCTACTCCCAGTTCATTCCCGCGCTCGACGCTTCGGGCGCTTTCACGGGCAACACACAGGAAATCATACTGGGCGAAAAAACAGACCTGACGGCAAGGCGGTATTCGGGCAACCAGCAGCGTACGAATTACGATATGCGGGGCGAACTGGCATACAACGGCGTTTTCGGCGAACATTCCGTCAAGTCGTGGTTGCTTTTTCAGATTGAAATGATTGACATGCACTATACCAACCAGGTATACCGTTACCAGAACAACGCTGCCAATGTACATTACGGATATGCCGGCAAGTATTTTTTAGATGGCACCCTGTCGTATTCGGGCTCGAACCGCATCCAGAAAAAAGACGACCGGTACGGCCTGTTTCCTGCCATAGCAGGTGCATGGCTGATTTCCCGCGAATCGTTTATGGAGAATACTGATTTCATCCATTTATTGAAACTCAGGGCTTCGTATGGAAAAGCGGGAAACGGGCTGATAGAGATAAGAGATTTGACTAGCGACAAGTGGGGCGGCGGAAACGGCTACAACATTGGCGACCAGGCAGCAGGCATGGGTGGCAGCACCTCGCGCGAAACGGAGATCGGAATACCGAAAAAGACGTATGAGACGTCGCTGGAATCGAATGTGGGCGTCGACGTCAACCTGTTAGGCAAGCTGGATGTGACGGGCGAAGTGTTCTTTGTGAAGCGAAGCAACATCTTTGTACCGGCTTCGGGACGGTATTCAACCGTCATGGGGCTTGTACCGCTCAATGTACCCGAAGGCGAGGTCAAAAACAGGGGCTACGAACTGGAGGCCACGTGGAGCGACAGGATAGGCGACTTCAGTTATTTCGTTTCGGGCATGTTTTCGCAGTATAAGAACGAGATCGTCAACCAGAACGAGGAGTACCGTCCTTACGATTACATGTACCGTACCGGCAAGCCCATCGGCCAGCGCTTTGGCTGGGAAGTGGTGGGATTTTACAGGGACGAGGCCGAAATAGCCTCCCGTCCCGTTCAGGGATTCGGGCCTGTCAGACCGGGTGATATCATCTACCGCAACACCAACAACGATGATATTGTCGACGATTACGACCAGGTAGCTATCGGCTTTCCCGACCATCCCCAGATTTATTACTCGTTTTCGCTCGGTTTCGGATGGAAAGGATTTGAAGTGTCGGCCCTGTTTCAGGGCGTAGCCCAGCGTTCGGCCATGCTGTCGCAATCGAACGTCTTCTGGCCGCTGCGGGGTAACGACAACATGTCGACATGGTACACCAATTACTGGACGCCGACCAATCAGGCAGGGGCAACGTTGCCGCGTCTGGCGAAAGTATCCGACAACAATTACCGCACCAACGATCTCTGGGTACGCAACAGTTCGTTCCTGAAACTGCGGTATACCGAAATAGCGTATTCGCTGCCCAAACGGCTCCTCTCGAATTACCACATCGACAAGGCGAAAGTTTACCTCAGGGGAAGGGACCTGTTATGCTTCGACGAAATCAAGTACGTTGATCCGGAGAACATAGGAGGCACGTATCCTTCACTGAAGAGTTTCAACATCGGGATTTCATTAAATTTTTAATTCTTATGAAAATGAAAAAGATAATCAGTTATATCATATTGATATTGTTGCCGGTAAGTTGTAATAATTTTTTGGATTACAACGAGTATGATTTCATCAACAAGGAGGATGTGCTCACCAACTGGAATCGGATTATCGGCATGGTCACCAATCTTTACGGTACCATTCCGAGCGGATATTACGACGTCGGAGGGTCCATGAGGGATTGTGCCACCGACGATGCTTTCGATACCGACCGGTCGCGCTCCATCCATTACATGAACGATGGCCGGTGGAGCGCGCTACGAACGGTGGATAATCTATGGGACAACATGTACAGGGGCATTCGCGATGCGAATAATTTCTTTCGTAATTACGATATCTCGCTGATCGAGCCCTATCGGTACACCGATAATTACATGGAAAGAATCCGTGAATTTGAACTTTTAGATAAACAGGCCAAGTTTCTTCGGGCATATTTTTACTTCGAGTTGATCAAGCGATACAGGAATGTGCCGTTTCTGGGAGATGAAGTATTGACGCAGGACGAGGTCAACAACATGCGGCAAACACCTTTCGAGGAAATTGTGAATTATATCGTTAGCGAATGTGATGCCATTATACCCGCATTACCGGCGGATTACACCGGCATCATTGCAGGCGACCAGAAGGGCAGGATCACCAAAGGCGTGGCCATGGCCCTCAAAGCGCGCGTGTTGCTGTATGCGGCCAGTCCGCTGCACAACACCGGAAACGACCGAGCCAAATGGATCAGCGCCGCGCGGGCTTCGTATGCCATCATCGACGCGAAAATCAGGATAGAAGAGGAGGAAACGGTGAGGGAATTTCCAATGTATTCATTGATAGACAATTACAGTAACGTTTGGCACATTGTCAACAGCGGCTCGGAGTTGATACTCGGAAGAAGGCGCGGGGCCGAAAGAACATTTGAAGAAAGGAATTTCCCGGTTGGTTTTGCCGGTGCGTCCGGCCCGTCGATGTGTCCCACTCAAAATCTGGTGGACTGTTACCGGATGGCCAACGGGAAGAAAATTACGGATCCTGCTTCCGGGTATAGTGCTGCCAGCCCGTATGAAAACAGGGATCCGCGATTGCAGCGGACAGTCATCGTCAATAACTCATCCTACAAAAGCCGTCCTATTGAAATATGGGAAGGAGGACGAGACGGTCTGCCCACGCAGGATGCAACGGAAACGGGGTATTATCTCAAAAAACTGCTTACTGAAAACTTGGTGGTAGACCCCGGCCAGACCCGCACTACCGGACTGCACTGTATCGTACTTTTCCGGTATGGCGAAGTCCTGTTGAATTATGCGGAAGCGATGAATGAAGCATTTGGCCCGAATGACCGCGGTGAATTTGGCATGACGGCCTACGAGGCGGTGAATCTCATCAGGGCCAGAGCCGGAATGCCTGATTTTGAAACAGGTATGACGCAGGCTCAGTTCCAGGCGGAATTGCGCGACGAGCGACGTGTTGAACTGGCTTTCGAAGACCATCGTTTCTGGGACATCCGCCGATGGAAAATAGGCGCGGAGACATCCGTTATCAGAGGTATGGGAATCGTACGGAATGAAAACGGTTCATTCACCTATACCCCCAGAAATATTGAAGGCCGTACCTGGAATGACAGAATGAATTTTTATCCGATTCCGCAATCGGAATTGTTTAAAAATCCAAATTTGGTTCAAAATCCGGGCTGGACGGAATGATGAAGCAAGGTTAATGGATGCCGGATGTTTTTTTGGACATCCGGCATCATCTACCGCTATCAGGGCAAACGATAAAAATCAGGGAAAACATGAAAATCAGGGAAATAATGAAAAAAATATTCGCTGTGAAGATAAGTTATTTAATAAATGCTGTGATTTTATCGGCCTGTTTGTTTTTGATGTGCTTCGGGTGCAAGTCAAACACGCTGCCCGAAGAAGATGATGATGAAGAGACGTTTTTGTTTTTGGAATACTTGTCTTCGACGTCCACCGAATCGGTGTCTTTAGAAACAATCCGTCAATGGCTTGACAGGTTATCCATCTCTTACAGGCCGGAGGATGTCTATCCGTATCCCGTCAAAGCGGGTACGCCTGAATGGGGTGCGCTTACAGAGCCGGAACGTATTGAATCGCTGCAGATACCTGCTTCCGTATTGGCCAAGATTTCCACCGAAGGGCTGTTGCAAACATGCCTTGAATCTCCATTTATTATAACGGCATTGTATATGCACGGAGGTTTTCAAAATGGGATGGAATGGTTGGTGGAGAATCTGAATGGACTTCGATCGCTTATTCAGCGACCTGATGCGCCAATTTCCTTTATTGGAAAATTTTTTGTGTATCTTGAGGATTTTGAATATGGACGGATAAGCTCAATGGATCTTTTCTTTTTTGAATTGCTTCTAGCTCAGGATGCTGTGGTCAACAAAATGAATAAAGCGCAAGAAAAAACGCTGGTTTGGTTTAGTTTGGTATTTAAGAATATTCAAGAGAATAATACGGAAATCTTTGGCGAAATACATATTGATTCCAGAAGTTTACTATTTGCAAAACTACTCATGAAAGATCCGGATTTCAATGACCCAGTTATAAGAGAAAAGTTGGCCGTTTTTACTAAGTGGGTTCATCCTCTCGACCAACAAACAGTTGACTATCTATGTGATTACGTAAAAAATAAATATAATGTTAAATGATGTATGAAAAAAATTATTATCATTTTCGTATGGGTAGGATTTCATTTTTATGATGGTATTGCTCAACCAGCGCATTGTATTCCAGATTATGAAAAAGCAAATTTAACTACCCCCGGCGGCTGCCAGATCACTGATGCCTATTATTACAATGGATCTGGTAATCGATCTTATACTCAACAAGAGTTAAACAATATTGAGGCAAAATTGAGAGCAGAGCATCTTTTACCTAACATTACCCTTATTGCCCCTCCCTCGTTAAGCTATAACTGTCACGGTTATGCATACGCTAACAGCATTGCATGGTTAGGTCGCTGTTCTCCTGCTGATCTGAACAGCTATTATTTTAACAGTTGCGGCAGTGGTACATCCGCCAGCTATATTGCGGCTGCCGAGAGTTATGCCACGCATGTAAAATACGCCGGAGACCATTCCGCCATAAGAATAAATTCTTACACATACCGGTCTAAATGGGGTGATGGTCCTGTATTTGAACATGCTCCAGATGATGTGCCTCAAATATACTCCCCGCAGGGAATCAAGTCGTATTATATAGAGTCGCGCTTCATCACGGGCGTCGAAGAAGTATGTTATGGCGGCAGCACATTCGTTTTACCCGCATCGGCGGAAACCATTTACTGGACGGTAAGCAACTCCGGCATTTTCACCGTGAATCCGGCTTCTACGACGGGCACTCATCTGATAACCGTAACCCGTATCGGGACAGGTACGGGAAGCGTCAGGTTATCGGCGCGGACAGGCAGCGCAAGCGGTCCGGAAGTTGCCTATAAAAACATTACGCCATGTACGCCACCAACCATTAGCGGCGCCAGTACGGTCTGTTTTTCCGGCCAGCAATTTACGCTTTCTCCTTCAACAAGCGGCATAACATGGACGGTAACGGCGCCTTTCTCTTTCAGTTCATCCTCGAACGTTACTTCAACTTCAGGCAATCCGGTTACCGTGTACAAATCAGGGGTAAGCAACAGCAACGGTATGCTCAAGGCTTTTATTAACGGTACGGAAATCGACAGTAAATCCATCGTGCCTTGCTTCACGGTCATTACCGGCCCCGATGTGGAATGTGGCTCGACAGCCACATTTACTATCACCAATCTGCCACCGGGTACTTCAAGCGGCAATGTTGTGTGGTCATACGATTACACGCTTACTCCTCAGGGTGGTAATACAGGCCTTTCCAAAACATTTACCCTCAATTACCCCGGAAATGCCTGGGTGCAGGCTACGGTTAACGGAACTAACATAGGCACGTACGAATTTATTGCACAGTTTCCGTCGCTCACATACCATCAAAAACCTTTAACTTGCAATATTTTAAATACACTTTGTCCACCGAGCATACCGGGTATCACTTCGTACAAGTGGGAAGTGTCAGGCGACGCCTCCCTTTACGAACTCAATTATTCTTATGGTATTTGCGGATATGTACGGTTTTTTAACTGCTCTCCTTCCTATGATCTGCGTACCGTTGCCGCCTTTGCTGTCAGCCAATGCGGAGAATCTGCGTACGCATCTCACGTGTATATACTATCGACAGGCCGTGGTGGCGGCCCCGCCGTAGCCTATCCCAATCCTGTAAGTGACATCCTTTACATAGATTTAGGTCAAAACGCGGTTTTCTCCGGTCAATTATCTTCCGGAACGCCAACGTATGATATTCGCCTGTACGACAGTCGCGGATATATGCAGCGCCGTACAAGCGCCCAGGGCGGCATCGTGCAGTTCAACGTGAGCAATCTGCCCAACGGTATCTACTTTCTGCATATTTACGACAATTTCAATAAAATTCCTGCAATCCAGCAGATCGTAGTCAGTCATTAAATATGGATTTTATGAATCAATCAATCAATCAACAAATCAATAAATAAATCAATCACTTAACCAATTAATCATCATTAAATTTTGTACGTATGAATCAGTTAAAATTTGCAGCAGTTTTGTCAGGTATTATCCTGATAACATCATGTACGGTTAATCCCGGGACCGTCGAGAAAGAACAACCCGGAACAATTCAGAAATCGCTGAATTACAAGTTACTGGAACATGAAAAGATTGGGCGTGGCGTAGTGGCCATCCCTTTGGAAGTAGGTAAGCGGGTATTCAGTGGCGAAGGCACCTTCGACGCTGACCAGCGGAAAGTGTACATTGGATGGCGCCTGTTGGCAAGCGATCCCGATAATGTCACTTTCAATGTTTACCGCAAGGCAGGAAGCGGCGCCTCCACGAAAATCAACGGTTCGCCGGTAAGGGGCTCCACCAACTTTGTCGATACGGAGATACCCGTCGGCGAGGAGAATTTCGCCTATACGGTTGTACCTGTCGTCGACGGACAGGAAGGGAAAGCCTCGCCATCGTACCCCGTAGTGTATAATGCCAAAACAAAACCCTACAAGTCCATTAAACTTGCCGGGGATTATACCATCGAAAAAGTTGCGATGGCCGATTTGGACGGCGACGGCGAAATGGATTTTGTGGTCAAATACCCCGGTGGGAATGTCGACCCCTGGTATCTGTATTGGAAGCCCAGTCCCGATACCTACAAACTTGCGGCATATAAAAACAACGGCGAAGCATTGTGGAACCATGACCTGGGCTGGTCGATCGAATTTGGAACATGGTACTCCCCGTTTATCGTATATGATTTCGACGGTTGCGGAAAAGCCGAAGTTGTTTTCAAAAGCGGCGAGGGCGACCCGCGGGATTTTACCGGGCTTTATAAAAATTACGTCAACGACCAGGGTAAGGGTATCGTTCTGACCGGCCCTGAATACGTTTCCGTCCTGAGTGGCATGACGGGCGAACTGATTACCCGTGCCGACTGGATACCACGCGAACCGTTTATGGAAGCGGTGCAGGATCACCAGTATAATTACGCATCGCGCAACCAGCTGGGCGTAGCTTATTTAGATGGCGTCAATCCGCATATCATCGTCATGCGGGGTACGTACAACCTGATGATGGTACGTGCTTACCGCCTAATCAACAAGGAATTGAAACTTGTTTTCGAGTGGGACAACCGGAACTTGAGGGAGGCGCCGAACAACTATTGGGGACAGGGCGCCCACAACTTCGTTGCCGCCGATATCGACGGCGACGGATTCGATGAACTGATACTCGGTTCATGCGTGCTGGACCATGACGGTACGCCGCTGTGGACTACCGGCTTCGGACACGCTGATGGCATGCATGTCGGCGATATCATACCCGAACGTCCCGGATTGGAAATATTCTACAACCTCGAAGCCGGCAGGCCAGACGGTAACGGCATGTGTGTTGTGGATGCGCTGACTGGCGAAGTTGTATGGGGATCGAATTTTCCAACATTCCATGTACACGGCACTGGATTTTGCAGTGATATCGACAGAACCCAGCCGGGAAGGGAATGTTACGGCGTCGAAATTGCGCCTTTTGAAGGGAAGGGAAATAACTTTGCCGTCACCTACAACAACAAGGGCGAAATCATTGACCGCGATTTCATCACCACCACAAGCGTCTTCTGGGACACCGACAACCAGCGCGAACTGTTGCAAAGGGGGAGAATATACAAATACAAAAGCCCCGCCGTCCTCAGTACCGACATCGAAGGGAGAGTTATTGCCGTTGCCGACCTGTTTGGCGACTGGCGCGAAGAAATCATTACTTCCGTTCCGGGCGAAATCCGTATTTACAGCACGGCGATCCTTACCAATAACCGTCATAATTGCCTGTTGCAAGACCCGATATACCGGAACTATGTGGCTCAGGCTTCCAACGGTTATTACCACATACCGATGACTACCTACGACATCCCATTCCGTTCGTCAAGATAATAATCATTAAATGTGAATTTTTCATGAAAAAAACAGTTTTTTATTTGATGGCAGCCGTCATCGTACTGACAACAGGCTGCAATGACAGCGATGATAAGGGAACACCCGTAAATGGCGTTACGGTCAGCCCGACTGTACTGACGCTTACTGTGGGCGACAGGCAATCACTTCAGGCAACGGTTTCTCCCGGCGACGCCGACATCAAAGGTGTGCGGTGGCGTTCGGACAATACGGCTGTGGCTTCAGTAATCAATGGAGAAGTAACCGCCGAATCGCCGGGCACAGCCATCATTACCGTTTCGACGGAAGACGCCGGCTTCAGGGCACAGTGCGCCGTCACGGTGAACCCGGTGATATACAGGGTGGAAAGCGTGTCGTTAAACAAACACGCGCTCGACGACTTCAAGGTGGGTTCCACTGAAACGCTGACGCCTTCCATTTTGCCTGCCAACGCAAGCAACCAAAACGTAAGCTGGGTATCCGATAATCCGGACGTGGCCACGATAAACGCCGAAGGACAGGTGCGGGCCGTCGCACCCGGTACGGCAATGATCACCGTTACGACGGAAGACGGCGGCAAAACTGACCGATGTACCGTTACCGTAATTGATCGCGGCGACGAAAAACGGATAGCCTTTGTCTATGATCCCAATATGAACAGTTACAGTGCGGATGCGGGCAACCTGGCGCGGGTCATGCAGGGCTTTACTTTTGGCGACAACGAGGTGACTACGTTTGAACACCCCGGATCCGACGGCAATCGGGGACATGCCAACGAACCGTCGGAGGCATCATTGCTCGAACTGTATGAAGCGTACGACTTGATTGTGGTACATTCTACCATGGATGGACAGAATTCGCATGTATACGGTTTGGCAAAATTAGTGGGTAAAAAGAATATCCTGAATATGAAAGCGTTCAACTACACCGCCGATGCAACACCCAACAGCGCCAGCGACCGGTGGGGATGGGGTTCTCCAAACAATGCTTCGGCAGGGTCTACCTCCTGCGCCATCACGGTGGCCGAGGCACAGCAAAGTCACCCCGTTTTCGACGGCCTTGCGTTCGACGGTACATCGCTGGAAATATATGCGGGAGCCGATCCGGCGCTGCCTGCGAACCGCTTCCAGTCTATCACCAATTTCCCCTATACGGGTGCAAACACCAGGTGGAACAGCGAATGGACAGCCCTAAGCGCCGAACTGGCTTCCTTTGAGGGTGGCATGGTGATACATGAAATCAACCTCCCCGCCGCCAAATACATGATGATTGGCTTCAGCCACGAGGGCAATGCCAACAAATATCTGACCGACGACGCCATCCAACTGCTAAGGAACGCCGTCAGGTACTTGTGCCAATAGTGCTAGTTAATAGTTGGGACGGGATTGTAATTCTCGTCCCAACTTATTAATTGGCGTGTCGGTAAAAAATTTGGGCATTTGAAAATGATTTCCTATTTTTGCGGTGTTAAACGAATTTATTAATCTGGTGACATATGAAAAAGACAATAATCGCAGCTATCCTGGCGATTTTATGCGGCCAGTCCGTATTGCCTAACAAAGTCGTGTATTACAGCGAATACGGCGCTGTCGGCGACGGTGCGACCGATGATTTTGAAGCCATCGTCAAGGCGCATGAAGCCGCGAACGAGGCAGGACTGAAGGTTTGTGCGGATGCGGGCGCGACCTATTATATCGGGGCAACCGACAAGACCGCAATGATACAGACCGACACCGACTGGGGCGACGCCACGTTCATCATTGACGATTCAAAAGTAACGGTTGCAAACCGTAACAGATACCTGTTCAACGTGTCGTCCAAACTTCCATCCCACGAGATAACGACAGTAAAAACGCTCCGGAAAAATCAGCAAAAACTTGATTTGTCGCTTTCGTATCATTCGTTTATTGTAGTAACCGACAAGACAACCAAGCGCTATATACGCGAGGGACTGAACCAGAATAGCGGTTATGCGCAAACGGACGTGTTTGTGGCCGATAAAAACGGACATGTCGATATGAAAGCCCCCATCCTGTGGGACTATGACCAAATCACAGGGATGACAGCTTACCCGATAGACCCGGATACGCTGACCGTCAGTGGAGGGCATTTCACAACCATTGCCAATCAGGCGGAATCGCGGTATACGTACTATGCCCGAAGTATTGGCATCACACGCTCAAACGTGGTGGTCGACGGGGTATATCATGCCATTACGGGTGAGCTTGATCACGGCGCGCCCTATAACGGATTCATTTATATTACATGCTGTACAGGGGTAACGGTGCAGCACTGCAAACTGTCGGGCCACAAGACCTACGTTACCGTCGGCGCAGCCAACGCGCCGGTTTACATGGGGTCGTATGACGCAAGGGTCAACTGCTCGACGAATGTCACGTTCAAAAATTGCAAGCAGATCAACGATATACACGACACTACGCTGTGGGGCATATTCGTCTCCGACTATTCAAAAAACCTGACATTCGACAGGGTGGAATTTTCGCGCTTCGATGCGCACATGGGCGTCGTAAACGCGACCATAAGAAATTCGATTCTCGGACATCAGGGAATCAACCTGATCGGGAGCGGCGTGTTCCTTGTGGAGAATACGCACGTGATGAGCAGTCCGGGCTGGTTTCGCTTCAGTACCTTTATCAATCTGCGCAGCGACTATGGCAGTACCTGGGAGGGCGAAATCATCATACGCAACTGCGAGTATACGCCACATAACGAAGCCGATGCAGCGCTGATAGGCGGAAGCTATTCGGGAAAGCACGACTTCGGATATACATGCTACCTGCCGGAAAAAATAACGATCGACGGACTGACAATCAATGACGGTAACCGCAAAACAAACGTCAGTAACCCGCCGTACGCGTATCAGGGTATCAAACTTTTTGCCGACTTCAACAGGGAATTTACAGGCGAAGGGTATGAAGAAAAATATCCCTATATCATCAATACGGATATTGACATACGAAACCTGACCGTCAGAAGCGGTATGCCCTATCGCATCAGCAGCAACCCGTTTATGTTTCGAAACGTCAGGGTATCAGAATCAGGTGTTACCGATCCGCTCAAAACACCATTCGACGACGGTGAAATAAAATCCGTACCCGCTTTCAACAGCTGCAGTTATTATTACCGTCCGGCTGACGAAGCTGCTTTTCGCGTGGAATACCGGCGTGCAGACGCAAACGGCTGGCATCAAGCCCACGCCACCGTTTGCGACCAGCCGGAACGGATACACAAAGGGAGCCTCTTCAACCTCGATGAGGATGCTGAATATCAAATCCGTATACTTGCCGGCAATCAGGTTGTCGCGCAAACGGCTTTCCGCACGTGGAGTAGCACCCCGCGCATCGCTAAAACCATCGACCTCGGCACGCTCCCCCCTACCGGCCAGGATGGCATTGTCATCACCGAACAGGGCACGCCCGACGCGTGGATAAAATATACCGCCCCTGCCGGCTGGACTGTCAGGCGTACGCCCCGCGATGACGACACGCAGGACGCCGTCATCGTGCTGAAAGGCGCCCGATACGTCATCCTCGAAAACCTTACCGTAGAAGGTGGCAAACGCCATTCCATCGTGGTGGATGACTGCGAATACGTGCGTGTCCTCAACTGCGAACTCACCGGATGGGGCCGTACGGGCGTGCAGCAATTCGATAACCCCTACATCGGAGGTAATGACAATAATCCGGTAGGACATTACAAAGACGCCGAAGGCAGGTGGATCAACTACGACGGCGGCATCCAAATACGCAAGAGCTTCGGCACCGTCGTGGAGCGCTGTTACATCCATGATCCGCGCGGACGGTCCAACTCATGGATGTTCTCCCATCCCACAGGCCCGCAGGCCCTCATTGCCGATTTTACCCTCGGCGGAAACGTCATCCGCTGGAACGATTTCGTCGGCAGCGATGAACACCGCTGGAACGACGTCATGGAAGGTCAGGGCAATGGCTCTCCCGATGGCGGCCTCTTCCGTGATAGCGAAATCACGGGCAACTACCTTTCGTTTGGCAATGACGACGGCATCGAACTCGAAGGCGGCGGCATCAACCTCCGCTTCATCGGCAACAAAGTCGAAGGCACGCTTTGCGGTATCAGCTTTGGCGCCAACCTCATCGGCCCTCAATATGCCATTGGCAACTTAGTCGTGAATCTTGGCGACGAAGAAGGGTACACCGGCTCGTTCCTGAAGAACAGCCATGGCGTCGAACAAAAAGGGAAACGCTTCATATATGGCAATACTTTCCATGGCTTCGGTCGGAGCGCCGGCGGTTACGGCGGTTACGGCAATGCCACGCCCGTAAATGCAGGCCTCGGTACCATGCGCAACAATATTTTTTTGTGCGCACCGGCTAACCTTGGCGAGTGGGTGCGCGCTGAGCATTTCGACAACGACCTCTTTTGGGTCAACCGCTCGCAAACCGAATCGGAGCAGCTTGTCGCTGCCTACCGCAGCTACGGACAGGAACGGAATGCTTTCGCTGCCGACCCGCATTTTGTTGACCCCGTTGCAGGCAATTACCGCCTGGCACCTTCCAGCGTTGCCCGCGGGAAGGCAGTCGAGGTAGCCGGAATAGTGCGGGCGGGCGACGACCTTGGGGCTTACTTCAACAATGCGGCTGACATCCCGCTCCGTCCGCTTGCTCTTGCTGCCACGCCCAGTCAGATCAACTTCGAGGCGACAGGCGGCCATGCTACCGTGACGCTCAGCCTGCCTGCCGATGCCGAAGCGCCGGTCGCGTACCAAATCCGTCAGAACACTGTTTTTGACTGGTTCACCGTTACGCCTGCAAACGGCGTGATCGCCCCCGGCGAATCATTGAAGCTCACGGTCGCCGCCGACGCTGCCCGGCTTCGCGGTCGTCCCGTCTTCCGGGGCGCCTTTCTGGTACGCACGCCCAACGGACTTTCACGCCCTGTCACCGTATATGCCAAGGGCGACTATGTGGAGGATAAACGTCCCGTGTCAGCCGGGCCGAACACCGTGTACGTCGAGGCTAAGTCGGGCGCTGCCGACTCGCTCGTCAACATCCGAAAGGATGGCGTATATTCCCTGCTAGTCCGCGCTTCCAGCAACGGACAGCGGGGAGGCCGACAGGCATTTGACATTTCCAACAATGGCGAAACCGTCAACATCGGCCTCGCATCCGCTGCGTGGTATCTCCGAACTGGCGGCGAACGGGTTATGTGGCTGTACTCGCTTGGCCAGCTCAAGGCTGGCATCAACCATGTCAAAATCAAATCCGACAATCCGGGCCTGACAGTTGTCGAGTATATCATCACCGACAACCCGGCGTCGTTCTTTCTGCAGGAAAGGAACGCGGGACGATAAAATCCGAATTATTAATCATATAAAAAAAGATACACAATGAAAAATTATGCTATTATTGCTTGCTGGGTTGCCTGTTTTGCTTTTTTCAATGGCAGCCTCCATGCACAACAGAACCATTTCACCAAACCGTCGCAGGATATTGAGCGGGTATTGAGAAATATTGCCGGAAATATCATGCAAAACTCCACATTCAGGATCGTGAACACCAAAACGGGCGAAACATTTACCCAATCGGATAAACTTCCGGTTGAGGCCGGTTATCGTATTGAAAGTCCGTATAACGAATGGAGATACTGGAACGGCGTGATGAACATCGGCTTCCTTGCGCTTGGAGAGCAACTGAATGACAGGCAGTTTGTTGAATATGCCAAAAAGAATGTGAGTTTTGTTTTTGATCATGACCTGTTCTTTCAAAAGTGTTACGACGCAAACGTGCGTAATACGGGGATTGACCAGAAATTCCGCATGGCTTTGCTTGACGACTGTGGCGCCATGGGCGCCGGCGTGCTGGCTGTCAACAGCATCGACAGGCAAGACCGGTACCGTTTTTATCTCGACAAGGCAGCCGATTATATCATGAATAAGGAGAAACGGCTGGCTGACGGCATTTTTTGCCGGTCGGTTCCCAATGAGATGACCGTTTGGGGCGACGATCTGTATATGAGTGTGCCGTTCCTTGCCCGTATGGGGGTGCTGACGGGCGAACAGAAATATTTCGACGAAGCAGCCCGGCAGGTTGTGCTTTTCAACAAACACCTCTGGAGCGACCAGAAACAGCTGTTTTACCATGGCTGGTATGATGATATTCAACAGAATACTTCTGCTCACTGGGGACGGTGTAACGGCTGGATCATCATGGCGCAGGTCGAACTGCTGGAGCACCTGCCCGGCAGCCACCCCCAAAGGCAGGAACTGATCCGGCTGTTGACACGGCAAATTGTGGGTATCAGCCGTTACCAGGACGTTTCAGGCCTGTGGCATCAGTTGATCGACAAGGAAAATTCATACCTTGAAACATCCTCGTCGGCCATTTACACCTACGCCATTGCGAAGGCTGTAAACAAAGGCTGGATAGACGTCAGGTATGCGTATGTGGCCGCACAGGGCTGGGAAGGCGTGGCCGGTAAAATCTTGGCCGACGGCCAGGTCGAGGGTATCTGCCAGGGTACCGGGATAAGTCCGGCGCCCGCATATTATTACAACCGTCCCACCCCGCTAAACGACATTCACGGACTGGGCGCCGTTTTATTAGCCGGATGTGAAGTGATGAAACTGTATAAAAACGGGATTCCGCAGATTTGGGGATTGTAGTCGCTTCATAAAGCATGTCGCTTCATAAAGCATGTCACTTCATAAAGCATAACAGTCGGAAACGACATCACAAGGCGTCATCCTGAACTTGATTCAGGATCCCCTATAAGAGATTGCGGGTCATAGTTCGACTATGCTCACTAACCAAGCCCGCAATGACGGATGGGCGGGACTTTCCCTTATTATTTTCATATAAAAAAAACTCATTATCACACTTTCGATATGGTCATATAGAAAGTATGTCGTACCTTTGTGCCGTAAAACAATAGTTTACAGCATTTTATTAATTATTTTAATTCAGTTTTTATGAGAAAGTTAGTTTTATTAGCAGCAGTTTTGGCTATTTTCGCAGGAAAAAGCGTAAGTGTAGCGCAGGAAGCCGGCAGGGCGGGCGCTACGGAGTTGACTCTCGCAGTCAAGGAAATCAGGGTGAGCATGAGCCCTTCATTCAGTATTGAATCGATCCGGATGACTGATGAAAAAGGAAATGCGGTTGCCTTTACGGGCAATATGGACAATTGGTTTGAAAATGCCAAAGTGCAAAACATCATCATGCCCATGGGCACGCCCATCAGCGCGGAAAAAGATGGAGCCCACAGTTACATGGCGATTGCAAAGGATGCAAAACTGGTGTTTACTTTTAATGTGAACGGCAACACCTACCCTGTGGGCGTTGGGACGGGAAGCAAGTTTGTGGTACAGAAGACAAGCGCGGGAAAATATATCCTACGGCCCGAAGAGACCGCAAGGCTGTCGCCGCCGCCAGCTGATGGGAACGAGTAACAAACGTATTCAAACCGCTCCAAAAGAGCACAAAAAATTAAAAAAGATGAGAAATTTAACAAACACAGTATCTACATGGCTGCTTGCAATAGCAGGCTTAGCCATATTCGGCATAACAGGATGCGATCCGGATGAGCCGAAAGCGTTGGAAATATCTACAGATTCAATGGAATTTGTCTTTGGCGGCGATTCGAAGACTTTTACAATCGAATCCAACGTAAGTTGGACCGTTGCCAGTTCGAAGATAGACTGGCTCACCGCCGCGCCGGCTTCCGGCTCGAACGACGGTACGGTCACGGTCACGGCGGCAGCCAACCCGTTAAAAGAACAGCGACAGGGGGTAGTCACCGTGACAGGCTCCGAAATAGTACGCACTATCAACGTGACACAGAACAAATTCGTGGAGTCCTTGTCGGTTTCGAAGTATGCACTCGATTTCACGGAGGCTGGCGGAGAGGATGTAATCAACGTTACCGCCAATTCAAAATGGAGTGTTACCAAAATCAGTAGCGGCAGTACCACCTGGTTCGAGTGTACGCCAAATTCCGGCGACGGCGACGGGAAACTCGCCGTAAAAGTTTCGGAGAACCCGACGGCATCCGAGCGAACGGGAATGATTGTCGTCAAAACGGCCGATCTGTCGGATACCATTCGTCTGAAGCAGGCCGCATCGGCAGCCCATCTGAATGTATCGCAGGAATCAATACGTTTTTCAGCCGGTGTCGAGACTCACGCGTTCGACGTCACCAGCAACGTGACCTGGTCGATAACACGTAACGGCGCAAACTGGTTCACCTATTCGTCGTCCAACGGGACGTCCAACAACAGTAAGATTACGGTTACCTCTACCGCCAATCCTTCCATCACGGAACGGACAGCTGTCTTGACCATCAAAAGCGGAAGCAGTACGGGTAACATCACCCGCGAAATCAGTGTCACACAGGCAGGGGCTGCACCTTCCCTGACCGTTTCTGGAAATTCATTGAGTTTCTCGGCTTCCTCCGGACAGCAATCCATCACCGTGACGTCGAATATCGGATGGGAGGCGAGCAGCGATGCCGACTGGGCGAAAGTGTCGCCGGCTTCCGCGTCGGGCAACGGTACGCTAAGGGTGTCGGTCGAAACCAATACCGTCACATCCGAGCGGACAGCGGTCGTAACGGTTCGAGGGGGCGACAACATTGAAAGAACGATCCAGGTGACACAGGCGGCTGCCGCATCGCTTAACGTTTCGACCAATACGTTGACTTTTTCGGGCGTCGCCGGCGAAGGTTCGTTCGGCATCACATCAAACGGCAGTTGGGAGGTTTCCACTAGCGAAATCTGGCTTCAGTGTACACCCACTTCGGGCTCGAACGACCAGACGGTGAAAGTGACAGTCACTGAAAACCCGTGGACGACGCAGCAACGAACGGCGACCATCACCGTACGTGGCGGCGGGATAACCCGCACGATAAACGTCACACAGTCGCATTCATTGTTTTTGTCGACATCGACTTCGTCCATGAGCATTGTTGTAGCAGGCGGCGAAAACAACTTTACAATAAGCTCGAATACCAACTGGTCGGTAAGGAGCAGCTCCAGCTGGGTAACGGTGAGTCCGTCAAGCGGATCGAACAACGGCACGATAACCGTCAAAGCCTCGGCCAATACTTCTACTGCACAACGGACGGCAACGCTGACCATCAACAGCATAGGAACTGGCACGGGGATGACGAAAACCGTCCAGGTATCGCAATCTGGCGCCGTCGCGACTGGCTCTATCGCCTTTTACTCGAAAGTCGATTTCGGCTGCGGAAATGTGACGGTCACAATCAACGGACACGGCTCCCAAGTAGTCACAGGTTACTACTACTTAGGCTACCCCACTTGCGGCGATACGTATACGGCCACCTTCAGAAACATGCCTCCCGGCGTATACACCTACTCTGCATCCTGTAACGGTCGCAGGTGGTCGGGAACCGTGACAAGAACCGGAAGCTGCCACACCGTACAGCTGAACTGACCGCCGGCAGGACGAAACGGGACTTTTTAATATCCGAACTTTTGACATTAAATTACTAAATATCAAGTAGTAATTAGTGCAAAAGTTCGGATAATTTTTTTCGTTTTGATTGTTCGTTGTAAATTTTCATTCAAAGCCGCCAATCATTTGCCAGCTTGCCGGATGCCAGAAAAAGTCAAGGCAAGCAGTACGGGATGGAGGAAGTCATGATAGGGGGTCTTAGCCTCTTTCTTTGAATGGCTGATTTTTTATAGGTGCATTTCAAAGTTATTAATTAAGCCAAGGATAGTTCCGAAAGGAAGCAATGACGGGATGCGACAATTTGAAATGCATCCGAAAGTTATATGGATTTTTGCAGCCGGAAAGGAATTTTGGAACCCCGGAAATCATATTCTGGCTTGTTTAATGTCAGAATTGACGCGGATTTACACCGCAGAGCAGCTATGAAAGCAAAAACGCAGGGCAGTACGCTTAACGCTTTTGTAAAAAAAGCAATTGAACGCGACTTGGAACTTGCTTATTAAAAATTAATCGTCGGATTGCAACGTGCCTTAACAGACAAGCAACGTGCCTTAACAAAATCGATAAACTAAATCGTACATGTAAAAAACACACCGGATTTTCCCCAAAATCACCCTATTGATACCCCCCTACTTGCCCCGTAGTACTACATTTGTCCCCTGATTACTAACCGCGCCTGAAAAGGTGCATAAAAAAGGAAAAGGATATGAGTACTGCAAAAATTCTATTCGTATGTTCGGGTAACAGCGACCGAAGCCTGACCGCTGAACAGCTGTATGCAAACCGTCCGGGACTGGAGGTAAGGACGGCCAATACGTCGTTTGTTTCGCACAATCGTCTCACCGACGAAAAATTGCAGTGGGCCGATGCGATCCTCTGCATGGAAGAAGACAGGCACAAGCGGTTCATTGAAAATACGTATCCGCACATCACGCGGGAGAAAATGATCGCCAGCCTGAATATTCCGGACAGTTATATGTTCATGGAAACAGCCCTGCAAAAAATCATCAGGCAAAAAGTGGATAAGCTGTTGCGTGCAATCAGGAAGTATGCCAGACGCAAGAACCGCGCCGGCAAGGGATTGTTCGCGATCCAGTCAGACCGAAACCGTCAACGTTTGTTCCTGTTCTTTTATGGGCTGAAAAAACAGTTTTCATTGAATTTTGGCTCGTTTTCACCCTATTTATAAGTTTCATGTGTGGAGCATATCGTACCTTTGTAGCGTAAAACATTTATTTACAACATTTTATTAATTATTTAATTCAGTTTATTATGAGAAATTTAGTTTTGTTAGTTATCAGTTTGGCCATTTTGACAGGCAAGAGTGTAGCGCAGGATGTCAGTTCGACACAGAGTTCGACGCCGAGTTCGACACAGAGTTCGACCCCGAGTTCGGAAGAGTTGAAGCAACTCATGGCCATTAACGACCCTGCGCTTTTAAAGAAATTTAAGACAGGAAGCACGCTGTCGGGCGCTGGGGCTGCTTTGACCTTAGGGGGGCTGGCCGCGTTAGTCATTGGGAGTATCTCTGCCGATAAGGAGACGATTAAGGAAAATGGCAGAACAACGGTGCAGCTTTCTGGGACAGGTGGCGAGATCGCTTCGGCTGGCTTCATCTGTGCGCTGATTGGAACGCCGGTGTGGATCGTTGGAAAGTCGATGAAGAAATCGGCGCGCAACGATTATCTGAAGGAGTATGGTTACAGCGCCCAGGCGCCGGTTCACCCTTCGCCGTATTTGCAACTCAAAACGTCTTCGAACAGTGTGGGCCTGGCGTTTGTATTTTGAAAAATTTTAAAAATTTAACACGTTCTGCAAGGAACATAAAAATGAAAGATGATGAAAAATAAAAGTTTGCTGGCCATCATGGCCTCCGTATTAATTGCGGCCTTTATACATTCGACCGATCTTTTCGGCCAAGGCGCTGCCCCGAACAGGGGCGGCGACCTGACGCCCGCTATCAGCTGGCGCATAGAAACCCGGACGCTTTACCTGAGCGGTAAGGGCGTCGTACCGACAACCATGTTCGGCATGAAGTCGGCCTGGCACGAATATCACCCCGAATTTGATGCTGTCGTCATCGAAGACGGCATCACGGGCGTCGGCAGGTTTATCCTCAACGGATATAAAAACGTGACGTCGCTCACGGTAGCCGGAACCGTAAAAGACATGGCTCCCAGTTCTTTTTCGTATTGCAAGAATTTGATGGCAGTGGAAGTGAAAGGCGCAACGCCACCCGATATTAGTGCGACAGTGTTCTACGGGGTGAAATTCAAGAAAGCCGTACTCACCGTACCGGCCGGAACAAGGGCGGCCTACGAAGCCGACCCCTTATGGAGCCAGTTCCGTACCATTAAGGAAAGCGCGCAACCGGCCGACACGCAACCGGCTCCGGTGGAAAAACTGGCGGAACCGCGTAAAATTCACCTGACGCGATCTTCTAATTTCGTGGGTGGCGGGCGTAGTGTGAACGTGTTCCTGAACGGCGTGGAGCAGTCGAAGCTGGGCAATGGAAGTACCGTTGTGATGCAAACTGACCGTGTTGGTAACGAGTTGTTTATCAAGCAGGGGAAGAAAGGGGTTGCCGCGCGCCGGTTCGATGTCGTCGAAGGCGAAGATGTCAGTATTGAATATTCGTACTTTAATGGGTATATGAAGGTGGTGGGGGAGGATAGTGATGAGGATTGATGATCCACGAATTTCACGAATTTCACGAATTTTTTATGGGAAAGAGTGTTATTTTGAGTATTGATGACTCGCGTTGTGCGGACAGGGAGAATGGCGGTGGCAAGGCTGCTGCCATTCACCTGATGCGGAAAAGTGCGTTTGCCTCGCGTGTGCCGAACGGGTTTGTCGTGCTGCCTGATGGGGATGTTTCGGTGGGTGAGCTTGAAAGTTGCCTGCTTTCGCTGAACGCTGAGAAGGTGGCGGTGCGCTCGTCGGCAACGGTGGAGGATGCGCTGAAGAGTTCGTTTGCGGGACAGTTTGAGTCGGTGTTGAACGTTTCGGGCACGCAGGCGGTACTCGAGGCGATTGCGTACGTCCGTGCGTCTGCGCAAACCGACCGCGTAGCGGCTTATATGCGGAAAAACGGATTGGATGCGTCGCAATGCCGTATGGCTGTGCTGATTATGCCGATGGCGGGGGATGAGCGGTCTGTCAGTGGTACTATCTTTACGGTTGATCCCGAATCGGGTCTTTCGCAGGTGTATATCACCGCGAACGAAGGGCTGGGCGACCGCGAAGTGGCGGGGTTGGTCACGCCCGAAGTGGCTGTTGTCAATGCGGACGATGTGACGATTCGCCAGAAGCCGCGACCCGGCTTGCCGCTGCTGCTCGACAGGCCGACCCGCACGCTGCTGGCTCAAACAGCCCGGCAGGTCGAAACTTTCATGCGGGAGCAGGGGATATGCGAGCATGTTGACATTGAATATGTGATATCCGAAGGGAAGCTGTGGGTGTTGCAGGCGCGGCCCGTTACAGTATGCGTCGGCGGCAAATTCCAGACCGTCAGGCCGGAAGCTGCCAAAACGGCCATCGTGAAGTCAGGATTGGCAGCGGCGCGCGGCGTCGCGACGGGGCGGCTCGTCTATTGTAGCGATGTGCAGGACGCTGCAGGTATTTCTGCCGGCGACGTGATGTTTTGCGAGAACACGACCAGCGTCTGGGAACCGTTCATGGCGAAGGCGGGCGCTATTCTGACAAGGTACGGGTCAGCGAATTGCCATACGGCGGTCGTGTCGCGGGAGTGGGGTATTCCGTGCATTGTCGGCATCGGCGGCGTGGCCGACCGTCTGCTGGCGTATGCGAACCGGCAGGTCACGGTCGATGCCACGGCCTGCACGGTTTATGAAGGTGGCGTCGATAGGGGCGACCTCGTCACTGCGGCGGCCACGCCCCGGTACGACGGTCTGGACGATGTCACGCTCGAAGAGCATTTTGCCTCGGCGGCAGGCGCCGGACAGACGTTCACGGATGCCGACGGCGCCCGTTATATCGGTCGGCCAGCCGAAGCGACCGGCGAAGCGCTGCAAAAGATACACCGTATGAGCCACGACGTCGTCAGCTGCGAAATGGGCTGGCCTTTAGTGCGCCACAGGGTACGCGACGGGCATTTTGAAGTTCTTTTTGAGGACATACACAGCTGGCGCGAACGGCTGCGGGCGTTCACGCCCGACCAGCTTGGCGCTGTGCTCGGCCGGTGGGAGCGGACGCTCGACCGCTATATCGCCGTCTCCGAAGGTATCCGTGAAGAAAACGCGCGCGAGTGGTTGCACCTGTATATTCGCCTCAATGCGTACATGAACCTGTCGTTTCCTGTTTATGCGGTGTGCTGCGGTCAGCTGAACAGGGCGCTGGCCGATCGCGCACTGCCCGAACCCTACCTGAGCCGTGTGTATCACAGTGTGCGACCGGGAACGCCGCTCTCCTGGGCCGAACGCATGAATGAGGATGTGATGCGCCTGTCGGCAGGCGCCAATGAGCATGATCTGGAAGAATTTGCTGTAAGGTACCGGCTGCAATCGCGCTTCTCGCTTGAGTTTGATGCTGTCCCGCAGACAGATACGGCGCGGGAGTATATCGAAACCCATCGCAACAGCGCCTTTTGTCCGCCGCTCGAGGAGTTGTACTTTCCCGATGATGCGGCGTTTGGCGTGGTTTACGACAATTATGTGGCGGCGAAACGCCTGAAGGAGAGTAGCCATCATATCAAATTCTATGGACAATGGAAGGCGAATGGGAGTCTTTTCGCAAAGCGAAAAAATTGAGAATCCAGAAAAAAAATTGAGAATTGAGAATTGAGAATTGAGAATTGGGCAATGTACCACGTCATTGCGAGCCTGCGAAGCAATCCAGTGAAAAACAATGCATTATGTTGCTTTCTGGATTGCTTCGTTCCTCGCAATGACGGGCGACTCAACACGTCATTGCGAGGTTCTTTTCGACGGCAGGAAGACGTCGCCACCATTCGCAATGACGGAAAAAATGTTTAATTATTAATTAGTTATCTTATGCAAAATGTATTTACCTATTTTTGTGGCGGTGGATTCCTGGCAGGCTCGCTGCCCCGATATGCCCAAAATCTGACGAACTACGTCGGGGCGAAGATGATTTCCGTCCATGCCACTTACGATTCGGGCGGCTGCTCCGAGTGGGTCAAGACGGCCTTTCGCCAGGTACACGGTCAGGGATTTTCGCCGGGCGACTGGCTGACCGGCTTGGTCTTTCCCGATGCGCCGCCTGCGGAAAACCCGTTTGACGACAGTCTTTACCACGCAACGATGGCGCTGGATTTGTGTATGAATCCGGCGAAACGCTTCACTGTACCATCCGGCGGAAACCTGTCGGACGTGGTAAAAAATCGGATCGACGAAGTAAAAAACCTGCCGCGCTTCCGACCGTCGCTTGCCCGGGCGCTGACCGAAATGGCGGCAGCCATCGACGCCGACCCTGCGCTGACCGCTGCGCTCGGGAACATGCAAACCCATAAGACCAGTCTGGGAAACCTGCTTATCCTCTATCTCCAACACAAATACGGAAAGAATTTGATAGCCGCCCTGCGCCACTCGAACCGCCTGCTGAACGGCGCCGAAAAAACGCTGGCGTTCCCTGTCGGCATTGACGACTGCATACTGACGGCGCAGCTTGCCGACGGTCGTGTGATTGAGGGTCATCACCGCATCGTCTGCGATGCTTCGGCCTATACCGCGCCCATCGCCTGCGTTGAACTGAAAACAATAGCCGGCGGCAAGGCGCCGACGCCCACCTCTGAAGCGCTTGACGCCATCAGGGATACCGAACTGGGGTATGTCATGGGCGGAGGTTCTCCGTTCGATTCCGCGCTGGTTCATTTGCTCACCGACGGTGTGGCGCCCCTGCTGATTGAACAGGTCTGCCGCGGCAAACGGTTTGTGTACTTAGTGAAGCCGATGGTCGAACTGCAAACCTCCGGTCTTGGCGTGAAAGATATTTTTTTAGTCTACGAAAAATCGCTGCAAAAGCTGGAGCCGGAGCTGCAGATACAGCATATCATCACCGACGTCGTGCTGCCCGTCATTCCGCAGGAGCTGCTTGATCGCTACCTCCATCATGTCAGGCTATCTCTCGGCGGTCTCCTGAACGCTGCCGGCATGGACGCGCTTCTCAAGGCGGGGAATGATTTTGGCGAGATCAACCGGATCATGCGCGACGACGCCCTGATGTCGGAAGCGACCCTGCGTAAAATAGAAACCGGCGAGCTCAAACCGGCCAAGCTGAGCGCCTGCCTGCCGATGCCTGTCACTGCGGAGGACAGGGAGTTTCTGGCCGCACGCAGGATACGCATACACGACTTTGACCGTTTCGGCATCTGGGAAGGGAGTATCCAGTATCACCCCGGCGCGGTCATCGATTTTTTGGCGGATATGTTTGGCGGCTCCACGCTTATCGAAAACATGGAACCGCTTAACAGAGCGCTGTCCGAACCGAGATATGATTCCCTCATGCGGATTGACCGGCGCGTCGAACTGCCGGATGGAGTCGGACAGGTGGCGTTAATCGGGGAAACAGGCGATGCGCGTGTCGCGATGGCTGCCGAACTTCAAGCGCAATTCCCCGACCTGTCGGTGACGCCTTCGGGGAGAATGACGGTGAGCATACTGAAACGGGGCGTGGATAAAACGCTTCCCATCAGCTATGTATACCGGAATTTCGACACCCTGTTCCCTCATGCCGCGTCGAACGCCACGTTACGGGTCTGCGACGGCGACGGTACGCTGTACGGGTTGCCGAACGCGGCCGGACTGCCGGGGCTGGACACAAGCCCCTTCCACGAAACGGTATGGAAATGGCTTGATGCGGGCGATCTGCTGCTGGTGAACACCGCCAACGGTTTATATACAACCGTGGAACGCCTGACGCGAAACGGGGCGCTTCCGGCGAGGTATTACTCGCAGGTTTTGGTGGCAGCATGTGGCGGCGCGGTACTGGCGCGGATTGAGGAAGTAAAGGCGGATGCGGGAAAAGAGACGGAGACGGAAACGGGGACGGGAACGGAAACGGATTCGGAAACGGTCGCAAAACCTGAAATACGGACTGTCTGCGACGAAGAATACATCCGCAGCGCCAAGTACATACGGCGCCTGACGCCCGGCTTTGATTCCGGTTTCAAGTGCGTTTACTACGGCGACAACCCTTCGCCGAAGGGCGAAGACTGGGCTGCGTTCGAGTTCGTGGGAAGGGCGAACAGCGTGCTTGTACCCTGGCGCGTTATTGGTTTGCGGGAGGCATTCCTGGAATCGCTGGAAACGATCCCTGTCAGCCCCGGCCCGTACCTGCCCGAAACCGTCGTCGGCGGACAGTGTGTCTGCATTGATTTCGGGGGAACGTACCTGCGTTGCCGCCTGATGGACTTTCCGTCGGACGGCGGACAGCCGCTGACGCTTCAAAGTGTTGATACGCAGTTTACGGCGGAACAGAAATACTGCTCGCACTCGAACCCGTTTGAAGTTACAGCCCTTTTCACTAAAAAATTACAACTGGACCCCTGCCGGAACTATCCGGTAGGCATCTCTTTCTCGCAACCGTTTACCATGCCCGACCCCGACAACCCGCGCGACCTTCGCATGACCCTGTCGGCAAAAGGCTGGAACCTCGACCGGTATATCGGCCAGAATCTATACACCCTGTTTCAGCAGGCGTTCGATAATGCCGGTTGCGGCAATCTCGACCTGCGCTTCATCTCCAACGACATCGCCTGCGCCCACCTTGCCTGCATGGAGGCCGACTTTGCGTTGATTGTCGGCACGGGATTCGGGTTTAGCTACAAAGGCCCCGACCGCCGCATCCATGTGGTGGAGGCGGGCGAGTTCATGTCGCCGGAGATGGACCTGACCGACTTCGACCTGTATTATAACATGGCCCCGATAGGAAAACGCGCCGCCGAAAAAATGATTGCCGGCAAATATCTGTGGGATAACATACGGATTGCCAGTCAGGGACAAGACGAAAAAGAGGTAACGCGCGACCGCATCAGACGTGCCGGACGTCATATCGGCGCCATGCTCGGCGCTATGTTCTTCCGCGACTGCCGTACCGGAAAAATCCATATCGTGGCCGACGGTACGCTGATCCGTAACCTGTCCGCTATGCGCGCCGCAATAACGGAGGAGCTATCCCCGTACGAAACGGTCTGGAACGTCATGGAAGACGCCCCGCTAACCGGTTGCGGACGCGCGGCGCTGAATGATTGGTTTCATAATTAGAAAAAACTGCTTATCCGCTTCGGTCAAGTAAAAAAATGATTATCTATCCATTACCAATGACGTCCAGCCCATCCGTCATTGCGAGCCTGCGAATCCAGGAAAATTTTATCCGTCTGTGTGTGATTTCAAATATTTCATCTACATTTGCAGGATGAATGTGGAAGAAATATATACGAGGGATTTTCAAGTGACCGTTGTAAGCGCAAGCAATATTAACGTCACAGAAGGCAGTACAGTGGTTCTTGATGGATGGAAAGGTAAGTTTTTTAAAGACTCATTCAACAGGCTATTGAAATTGTACAAGTAGTAAAAAGAGAAATAGTAGAAAATTTAACTTGACCGAGTGGATAAGCAATAATATAAATTAATAAATTTGGAAAGGGGAAATAGATATGAGATTATTCAGACCTGCATGGAATAGTGAAGATAAGAATGAAGCGATAAAAGCGATAAGTAAAA
>Ga0082212_10000295_pt1 | contig 71861 bp, 60 predicted proteins | sample TergutNt197P3_FD_71548 | JGI IMG/M metagenome (GOLD analysis project Ga0082212, IMG submission 71548) | Neocapritermes taracua P3 segment gut microbial communities from Petit-Saut dam, French Guiana - Nt197 P3 | ecosystem: Host-associated > Arthropoda: Insects > Digestive system > Gut ...
GATACGATCATGGAAGGAGCACAAAAAATAGAATTGCCTGCCCCCATGTGCGCGCTGCCCCCCGGTACGCGCTTGCAGGAATATGTCATCCGCTCGGTGATCGGCGAGGGCGGTTTCGGCATCGTGTACCTGGCTCACGACACGCTGCTGGACCGTGAAGTCGCCATCAAGGAATACCTCCCCGCCACGCTGGCCACGCGGACCCATGGCCTGCAAGTGGGCTGCCGCGTGGCCAGCAAACGCGAATTGTTCAGGAAGGGCTTACGCCACTTCGTCGATGAGGCGCACATCCTCGCCAGATTCCGCCACCCCGGCCTGGTCGCCGTGCTGCGCTTCATCGAGGCCAACGATACCGCCTATATGGTCATGCCCTATTACCGGGGCACCACCCTGCACGACATGGTCCGCGCCGGTTATCGGGCAAAAACCGCGAAAGACCTGCTCTCCATCATGCTGCCGGTACTGGAGGGGCTGTCGCAGATCCATTCGGTAAGGTGCTATCACCTCGACGTGTCCTCCGACAATATCCTCATCCTTGGATTTCGGCTCCGCCAGGCATGTGCAGGAGGATAAAACCGCCCCTTCCACGATCTTTCTGAAACCCGGTTTCGCCTCCGTGGAGCAATACAGCGAAACGGACACCATGAAGGTCGGGCCATGGACGGATATTTACGCGATTTCCGCCCTGGCCTATCTGGTCGTGACCGGCAAGATGCCGATCATCTCCGTCGCCCGCGTGGTGAAAGACCAACTCGTCCCATTGTCTGCCTTTGCCTCTGCCGAATTGCCCGCGCGATTATTGAAAGTCATCGAGGCGGGTTTGTCGGTTGAACCGTGGCTGCGCCCGCAGAGCGTTGAGGCGTTTATTGCCGCCCTGGAAAGAGAGGCGATGAAGGGCGCTCTGAAACCACCCGTGCCCGGTCCACGCGCGGGAACGGAGGAAAGGCGTTCTTTGGCGCGTTCATTTCTGGCGCGTGTCGTGGATGGCATGACCGCGACACGCGCCCGGTTACCCAAGCTGCGCGACATACTGGCTCCAATCCGTGCGGGACTGGTCAGGATACGCGGATGGGGAACGGCACTACACAAAGCGATGTTCGCCGCGTTAGCCGCAATGCGTACCCGCTTGCCCAAGCTGCGCGATGTGCTGGCCCCGATCCGTGCGGGGCTGGTCAAGATGCGCGGATGGGGTATCGCGCTACGCAAAGCGATGTTCACCGCGCTGGCCGCAATGCGCGCCGGGTTGCTCAGGATGTTCGCCCGTCTGGCCTCGATGCTTGCCGGTTTAGCGAAGTCCATTGCCAAGATGTTGGGCAAGACAGGAACCGGAATAAAAGCCGGGACGGACTGGCTGCTGGATGTGGTAGTTTCCGCCGCCTCGAAAACCAGAAATGCTGCTGCAAGCGCCATGTCCGCATTTCAGAATCGCTGTGGAAAACTTTCCAAAAAAGCATTTTCCGGAACCGGAAGAAAAACCTGGTGGGGCGTCATTGGGGCAGCTTTGCTGCTGGTAGTCGTTCTGCCGAGTCTGTTCTTTTTCTTCTTTGAAGGAAAAGTGTCCGCAGAGATGAAAACCGTCAGGCTTGCTCTACCGGAACCGGTCGTCGTCAATACGGAACCGGAACCCGCTTATCCGCCTCCACCATCGCTTCCGGATCCATCGCCCGAACCTCCGCCTCCCCCCAGAGAGCCGCTTCCTTCCGACGTGCAAGTCACGATTGCCGTCAAACCCTGGGGAGACATTTATATTGATGGCGTAAAAATTGGCACGGCCCCGCCAACGTTGAACATAAAAGCGAGCAGGATCAAAGAAGGTCCCCACAAGATCGAAATACGCAATGAAAGCGGAAGAACTTACACCCAGAACATAATGGTAACGCGGGGCCAGCACATCTCTCTCACTCATGTTTTCAAGTAGAGACCGAGATGCTTTCGCAAGACGGATACTCCGTTTCAGGCTGTGATACTGCAAGGGTACAGGGCGGATGGGCCGTTGTGCGCGGCAAGCCCGTTCCAGACAGATGAGGTGAACCGACATGCTCGAAATTCAAGCGCTTATGTACCACGATCTGCCCCCCATCGTACCCGTCAGAGGCGTCATCCCCAAGGGAGGCGGTACCTTGGGCCGTGATGAGGAAAACGCGTTGATGTTGCCCGATCCGATGAAATCGATATCGAGATTACATTTACAGTTTTCCCCCGCAGCCAAAGGTTTGTACAAGGTCAGCAACATCAGCAGCGGCAATCAGGCTTTTGTCAATGACAAGGAACTGCATTCCGGCAAGGGGTGCGTACTGAAGGAAGGGGACAAAATTTTGATTGGCGGATATGTGCTGCAAGCTCACTACATGGAAGGGGAAGAACCGGAACAAGCACCCGCCGCCGCTGATAAGGACACAGATGATCCGGAGAAAGACGATTTTCTTTCCATGCTGCTCGAATCGGAAAGTGAGGCCAAACCAGATGCCGAGTCTGAAAACGTTTCTGACTCCGATCCGTTTGCCTATGAAAGCAAGGCCGTTCAGACCGACCCGATTCAGACGCTCAATGAACGCGGATTGGAACTCAGTGCATTCGACAACTCTGGCGATAAGCTGATAAACATCCACGATGATGCCCGCAACATAACCGAGTTACTGAAAGACCCGCTCGCTTCGGCGCAGGATGCGCTGAAGAGCGACAATGAAAGCCTCGACCCGCTGGCGTTTTTCGGCAACGATTCCGGTGGCGACCTGAACAGCATTTTGCAGATAAACGTAACGGGAAACCCACTGGAGAGCCTTGCCATTGCTGACGCGCCGCCTTCTTTCGCAAAGGGCAATCGCCGTTCCCGCAAGAAAGCCCAGCCAGCCGCGCCGCCGACTGCATCCACCGCCATGGCCGATGATTTCGACCGTTTTCTGGAGAGAGCCGACTCGCCTTCCGTGGCAGTGAAAATAGCGGATGAAACGAAAGCAGCAGACGTTTCCGATACAGCGAAACCGTCGCGCCGCAAAACCTCTGCGTGTGAAAAAACCCGTGCCGTGTCATCCGTGAAGCTTAATAAAACCGCCGCGCCCTCATCGCAGGACGCGGAGACGCTTTATCAGGCTTTCATCGAAGGGCTGGGCATCGACGGGTTACCAGGACGAGAAGCGTTGGATGACGATTTCATCAGACTGGTCGGGCGGCTGTTTCGCGGATACGTACAAGGAACCGTGGACTTGGTGGCGAGCAGGGCACTCACCAAGCAAGAGGTCAGGGCAAACGTCACGCTGATCGCGCCAGAGCGCAACAATCCGTTGAAATTCTCACCGGACGCCAGTGTCGCGCTGATGCACTTGCTTGGGAAACGGATTCCGGGATTCATGGAACCTGACGAGGCAGTCGAACAAGCGTTTCTCGACTTGCGCGCTCATCAGATCGGTCTCATTTCCGGTATGCAATCGGCGCTGAATCATGTGCTCGACCGTTTCAATCCCAACGTGATAGGCGACGACAAACCCGTACAGGGCATGTTCGGCGATATTTTGTCGTTATGGCGCAAAGCCAAGCTTTGGGATGATTACGGACTCTACTTTCACAAAACGCGGGAAAGCGCGAGCGATCATTTTCAGAGCTTCTTCGGGGCCGCGTTCCTTGAAGCGTATGAAAAAGCAATATCAAGGATACGGCCCGGCGAGAGGGAACCATGATGCAACTATCGGTAGCGCAGCGCAGCGAATGCGGCGGTAGGGAGCGGAACGAAGACTGGGTCGGATTCTGTGCCAATGACACGCGGGGCTGCTTTGTCCTCGCCGATGGCGCAGGAGGCTGTGGCGGCGGCGCGATTGCGTCCAGGGTCGTCGTCAAGGAAGTGCTGTCGCACTTTTCCGAAGCGCCCGAGGTCAACCAGAGCGCAATTTCCGAAATCATTCCGGCAGCACGTACCGCTCTTACCAACGCGCGAGAGCGTTATCCCCGGCTATCCCAAATGGACACCACGCTGGCGGTGCTGATGCTGGATACGCAGCAGGCACTTGCCTACTGGAGTTCCCTTGGGGACAGCCGCATCTATCTTTTCCGTCATGGACGCGCACATGCCCTGACCAGCGATCACAGCGTCCTGCAATCCATGATTGATGCGGGGCTGATCAGCAGTTCCATGCGCGGCAACAAAAAAAGGGCCGTGCTTTATGCGGCGGTCGGCAGCGGCGACATTCCCGAGCGAGCGGTGTGCAAAAAACCGCTTGCCCTGAAGTCGGGCGATATTTTCCTGCTCTGTTCCGACGGGTTTTGGGAAGGCGTCTGCGAAGAGGCGATGGAAACCGTGCTCCAACAAGCCATCTCCCCCCAGCATTGGATCAACGACATGGTGTACCAGCTTCCCAACCCGGAGGCGGACGATCAGGACAATTTCAGCGCGATGGCGATCTGGGTTGGCGACCGGGAGGAAACGACACGCATCATTGTCAAGAAAACGCCCGCGAGACCGGCTCGCCAATGATGACGTGCCGCCGCGTGCAGGCATCCAGCGCGGCGCGTTGTCTGGTCAAGTACCGCAATAGGGGGAAGGACACTCGGTACCGGTTTTCCGCACCGGCAGAATCAGCAATTCAATGCGGCGATTCACGTTGCGCCCTTCCTCCGTTTCGTTGTCTACGAGCGGATAAGCGGAACCTTTCCCTTCGGACGAAACCAGCGACTCATCGATTCCTTTGTCGATCAGATAGCGCTTCACCAAAGCCGCACGCCTGGAGGATATGAGGTAATTGGTGTTTTGAGGGTTTTTAGGGTCAAGATTGTCGGTGTGTCCCACCACGACGATCCTGTAGGCGGCGCGATTCTTGTGCAGTACGCTGATGACATGATCGAGCACGCCATACAGTGCCGGGGTCGGCGCCAGGCTATCGACCTGGAACGAGTCACCGGAACGAACCTGGGCGGAAATACCTTCGGGATCGAGATGCTGCACCATCAGGTGCGGATTCTGCCGCAGTTCAGAGATGATCTGCTGCTCCCAGGAACTCTCCTTGACGGGCCAGGTTTGGCACGAGGAAAGCAGGGCCACGAGCAGAACACAACAAAAAAGCCGCCACCTGTTGATTGCTTCGTTGGAAAAAAAACTAGTGACCAAAATCTATCCCCTCACTGTTCTTCTCGGAGTTCCACGCCGCCGGTTTCCATGTCCCAATGGGCGCGCACAACCATGTCGATCGGATAAGGCTCGAACCAGTAACTGGCCTCGATCCGGAAACGGGCATGATTGTACCTGTACACGTCGACATTCTTGCCATCCCGGATGACGGAAACCTTCAGGGATTCCGGGATGATGCGCGGCTCGAAACAGGCAAGCGAACGCTGTATGCCCGCCGCAACCGCATCAAGGTCGGACTCCGTGAAACGCGCGCCCGCCAGAGGCGGGATGCCGAAATTGAGCACGGAATCCCTGACCAGCGGAAAATTCTGCATTGGCAGTTGCTTCTCGATGTTCGTGCAGTTCAACAGCCAGTTCAGATCCCTGAGCACCGTCTTGCGGTAAGCATTGCGGTTCACGGCTCCACTGCCATGCTGCGAGAGCCTGTCCAGCAAAGTCGGCAGGAACAGATCGCCCGTAGGACTCACATTTTTGGAATCACTCATTCGGCACACCGCCATCCATCAGTGAACAAAAGAGGCTCTCATCGGGAGTGCCGCAATGTACGATCTGTTTCAGAGGATGCACAGAAGAAGGTTCCGACCACCAGAAACTATAGTCGTTGCGCTCCCCGAACAGCCCAGGAAGTTCCGGCCACGCAAACCAGTCCTTTTGCGTACCGGAATCGGCTCCGGCATTGCCGATGCCCAGGTCGCTGAGGATATTGGCCGTGGAGTTCTGCCCGCTCTTCTCGGCCTCCACCAGTTGCAAGAGAAGGCTATCCAGCCCATCGACCGGGATACGTTCACCGATGGTTCGCCGCAACAGCGTGTCGACCCGGTACAGCCAGCGGCTTTCCGGTGGCAATACGCCGAAAATCTTGTACTTGTCGAACGAACGCAAGACGATCAGGGGCGAATAGCGCCCTACCTTATCGACGCTCGGCGCAAGGCAACCTACCAGGGGGGGCTTGTCCCAGATGCCCGGCCCGATGATGAAATGCCAGACCGGCGAAACCAGGTAAGCGGCCTGCCAGTCATCCGGACGCGAGTGCGCGAGCGCCGCCATGCCGGAAGACATCCACTCGTGGACGGTCTCTTTCAGGAGAAACGGCATCCCTTTTCCGGCAAAATCGCCTACCGAAGGCAGTTTTCCGAACCAGCCCATATAGCCGGGCCGCTTGAAAAAACGGAGCATTCTCATTGCTGCCTCATTCCTGCTGGGGATTTTCAAGCAGGATACGGGTCGTTGTCGCTTCACGTTCCCCAATCCATACGGCCATGGCGCTGAAGTTGTCCTGATCGGGCGAGAGGGGATCCGGAATTTCTTCCATCATGTCATCAATCCACTGCTCCGGGGTTTTTGCCTCCCTGAGCGCCTCCTCCATGATTCCTTCGTCAACGTTTTCCCAGAAACCATCGGTACACAGCAAAAAAGCGTCGCCCGGCTGCAAGGCGAGCGGTTCATCGCGAACCGCGTGTTCCGGCATCTCGTCACACCCGACTGCTGCATACAGCATGTTTCTCTTGCTATTGCCGCGCAGGGCCCCGGTGACAAAACCGGCGTCGATCATGGATTGCAGGATGCTATGGTCGGTCGTCAGGCTGCGCGCGCGCCCGTTGCGGAACAGGTAGATGCGGCTGTCGCCCAGGTAGTTCCAGTAGGCACTCCCTTGTTCCACATCCAGTACCAGAGTCGCTATCGTCGTATTCATTTCAGGAAACTGAGGATACCGTCTGCGTACATCGGACAGGGCCCCACGCGCCACCGTTATCAGCATACCAGCCGACTCCTCGCCGACATTGGGCATTGCAGAGAAATGAATAAGCACCTGCTTGACGACGGTATTCGACGCGAGCGCCCCTCCCTCATGCCCGCCTGTGCCATCCGCCAGCACGAAACAGCCCTGCGTTTCGTTGGCACAAAAGGCAACCGCGTCTTCGTTTGCCACCCGGCCTCCGCGTTCACTCCGCTGCGCTACGGACAACCGCATCATGGCCCTACCTTGCCCTTTCACCGGATTGAACCGTCAAAATCGCTTTTTCATAGGCCTCCACAAAAGCTTCCCCGAAGAACTCCTGAAAATGGTCGCTGGCCTTTTCCCGGAGGGCATGGAAGTAGTACCCATATTCGCCCCATAAGCGAGACCTGTGCGCCACCGGCAAGATGTTCTCGATCAAACCCTGGGCAGGAATCCTGTCGCCAAGCATTGCCGGATCGAAGCGATCCAGCACATGATTCAGCGCCGCTTGCATGCCCGAGATGACGCCGATCTGGTGGGCACGCAAATCAACAAAGGCGTTGCGTATGGCTTCGACGGGCCCCATGAATCCCGGCAAAGGCCGCCCAAACATGCCCAGTACGGCAGCATTGCCATCCGGCGAAAATTTGAGCGGATTATTCCGCTCCGGCGCAATCACGGTGACATTGGCCCTGACCGCCTGCTTGACGACCGTCCGACCCGCCATCAAGTCTACCGTGCCTTGGGTATAGTTCCGCAGTACCTGGCCGAGCATGTGCATGAAAGCTTTGTCCAGCCCCTCCCGACCAGGTAGCTGCATGCCGAGCCCTTCGATGAATGCCTGGAAGAGTTCCTCCGTGCCCGGCGCGACGGAAGGCGCGGTGGCAGGCGTACTGGACGCGCTGGATGCGTTGGACGATGCAGGTATATCGGATGCCGAAGGCGGCAAAACGGAATCTGCAGGCTGGGAATCCGATAACAATATGGAAAGCGGATCGTCGGCAGGTTGCGCGGTTTTCGGCGTTGGCGTGGGGCCGAGACCAGATAAAAACATGGAAATCGAATTGTCGGCAGATTGCACCGCTTTCGGCGTTGGTGCGGAGCCGCCGCCAAGTTCTTCAATGAGATCGCCGATGCCGCCAGAATCAGGCGCTTCCACAACGGGCGGGGGCTTCGACGATTCGGGCGGCGGTTTCTCGCCCGTTTCGGGCAAATGAAGCAAAGCGTCAAGTTCCGAACCATGAGTCAGGTTCAGGCCGGGTGGGATATTCGATGCCGTGCCCTTGCCTGCCCGCAAAATATCCCCGAACACATCGCTGCCTCCGGTTTCATCAAACACCGACAGGGGATCCAAACTGTTGTCATGCTGCAATGGCTGATTCGCCGGGGTATTCAGGGGGTCTCGCAGCAATTCTTCCATCGTCGCGCTGACATCTTCGCCATTGATCAGGTCATCGCCCTTACCATCGAGGCTGCCGGGTTCAATTCCGTGTTCGTTGAGCGCCTGCACGATGTCGCCTGGCTTGGAAGCCGTTCCCTGCAGAAACGAATCGAGCATCCCGGACTCATCTTCCGCTTCCGGCTCAGGCGCTACGGGTTTGACCTCCACTACAGCGGAACCAAGCAGTTCGGCAAGAAAATCATCACCCCCTGTACTCCCTCTCTCCACAGGCAAGGATACGAGCGGCGGCTGGGGCGCACACTCACGTCCCTGTGCCACGTAAGCCACCTGCAGCACGTAACCGCCGACGAGAATCTTGTCATGATCCCGCAACGGACACTCCTCACCCGGTGCAAGTTCTTCACCGTTGACGAAAACAGGATTCCCGCTACCGATATTGCGTACCCGGTATACATTCTCATTACCGAGAATGAACTTCAAATGCTGGCGTGATATCAACCGCATCGGATCGGGCAGGATAATGACATTATCATTTCCCCGGCCTATCGTCTCGCCATCGCCGGAAATCGTCCCCGCGACAGGAACCACGGGAGGAAGGTCGTTGTAGGTCAGCCCCAGTATTTCAAGCATCTCAATTCCTTTTTCCGTCACCGCTTCATCGTTCGCTTGCCGGACGAACAACGCCCGCGCAAAACGACCCTGTCGTTTTTCGCAAGATAGAAATCTGCCGAAAACGGAGGATCGAACGGGCATCTGACCTGCAACATGTGACGTCCCGTTCCAATCAGCGCAATTCGCCCCGCCCGCGTCATCTTGCCCGGCTCGATCTGTTCGCCATCGAGCAGCAACGTAGCTTCGTCCAACCCCCACATTGCCAAATGCGGCATATCCGCGTTGAACCGTTCAAACGACAGACGAGGCATTTCCCATTCGCCAGATTCTTCCTCTTCCGTCCCGTCGCCGGAACGCTTTTTAATACCGTCGGCCTTGCTTCTACCAGCGTTCATGACATCCTCCGAGGTGGCGGAAAGCACCCTGCTCATGGTCTGGAGCTTTTCTGCCGGATCCACCTCTTCCCTGCCCGGCGGAGAATCGAAAAGCGACAAGCAACCGGACAACAGCAAAGTGGAGGCGCCCATCAGCATCACACCAATGACATGTCTGGTGCAAAACCGGATAACGATATTACATTTTATTGCCACTTTTCACTCACCCGGTAAAGTTGGAAAGTTTCTTTGTCGATTCCCATCATTGCCTGACTCAATACCCGGCAGGACGGAAAAAAAGATTGCCGCGAAAACCAACAGAGCCACGAACAAGGCGCTCCAGCGTACAACGGCGCTGCTCCATCTCGGTTTGCCAACGCTCTTTGTTTCGGGATACCGCATGTTTCCCATAGGAGGCAAGGACGGTGCTGAAACGGATGTATCACCCTCCGTCGCGGGCAGAACGAAATCTTCCGCCGCGTTCAGCAATGCCTGGATGTAGGCAGAAACCGTTCGCGGACGCCCAAGCGGCCTTACCGTCAGGCCTGCGTCGATGACTTTCAATACCCCGGCAGGCAAGTCTGGCGAGGCATAACTCACCGCCGGTTTGAGCGTGTCTTTCATGATTCGCGTCACCGACACAGGCGGCATGGTGCCACTGACGATCAGATAAGCCACGGCGGAAATCGCGTAAACGTCCGTCCAGGACCCCAATACCAACTCGCTATCGTCAGAACCGTATTGTTCGATCGGTGCGAATCCGGGTTTGAGGATGATCGTGGTCGATTCCTCGCCGGAAAGTTCCGTATGCCGGGCCGCACCAAAATCCAGCAGGACGGGTGCGCCGTTCTCCAGAATCATGATGTTGTCGGAAGAGATGTCGAGGTGATAGCACTCCACCGAATGAATCTGGGTCAAGCCTTCCAGTACCGGCAACAGGATGGAAAACAGATCTTCGGTCGTTTTCGCCCGGAATCCGTTACGCACCATCTCGCGCAGGGTCTTGCCCCGGTAGAAAGGCATGATCATGTACGCGGTTCCATTGGCTTCAAGGTAACGCAGCACCGAAACCAAGGCGGGATGCCTGAATTTTGCGAGGATGTGCGCCTCGTTGATGAAACGGCGCATCCCTTTCATGAACAGTTCGCGTTTATCGTCCAGGCGCACCTCTACCTGCAATTCGCTCCCCCTGGCAGCCAGGCTGCCCGGCAGGTATTCCTTGATCGCCACTTCCCGGTCGAGAAATGTATCGCGGGCCAGGTAGACGATGCCGAAGCCGCCTTCGCCGATCACGGAGTGAATGACGAACTCTGCCAGCCTCGTCCCGACGGGCAGCGCGTTCATGGGCGCAACCGCTCCGGTTCCCTGTTCATTGCTCATTTTTGTTCTCCCTCCAGGGAATGCCCACTGGTCGCTCAGTCGCCCTCCTGGGGTTCCGCCCTGCCCGCTTCCAGGTCACGCATCTCGAACTCGTAGGCAAAATCATCGTTCTCGGCCTTCAATACGATCCGCAGCAAACCCTGCCCGGCGACCAGCCCTTCGAGATGGCGGCGGCTGATCGTCGGCAGCACAGAATTGGTCAATATCGCGTCGATCATACGCCCACCGGCGTCGACCGAATTGCAGCGCTTGATGACCAGGTCGACAACGGAATCGTCGTAATCGAAAGACGCGCCATGCGAGTTGGCAATCCGCTTCTGAATGCGCCGCAATTGCAGCCGCACGATACTGGCGAGCGTCTCCAGGCTGAGAGGATAGTACGGAACCACGATGAGGCGTCCGAGCAACGCGGGCGGAAACACTTCGAGCAACGGCTTGCGTAGGGCACTGGCCACCGTTTCGGCATCGACCGGCAAATCCGGATCGGAACACAGGCTCATGACGAGGTCCGTGCCGACGTTCGAGGTCAGGATGATGACGGTATTGCGGAAATCGATCTGCCGCCCTTCCCCGTCTTCCATGCGCCCCTTGTCGAAAACCTGGAAGAAAAGTTCGTGTACGTCAGAGTGCGCCTTTTCGATCTCATCGAGCAGCACGACGCTGTACGGGCGACGGCGTACTGCTTCCGTCAGTACGCCACCCTCGCCGTAGCCGACGTATCCCGGCGGAGCGCCCTTGAGCGTGGAAACGGTATGCGCTTCCTGGAATTCGCTCATGTTGATGGTAATCAGGTTCTGTTCACCACCATAGAGAAATTCCGCCAGCGCCAGCGCGGTTTCGGTTTTCCCGACGCCGGACGGCCCGCACAGCATGAACACGCCGATCGGTTTGTTCGGGTCATCGAGCCTGGCGCGCGAGGTCTGGATGCGGCGGCTGATCGTGGTCAACCCATGCCGCTGCCCGATGACCCTGCGTTCGAGGTTATCGACCAGATCAAGCACCGCCTGCGCTTCGTTACGCAGCATTTTTCCGACTGGAATGCCCGTCCAGTCGGCCACGACCGAAGCAACCGCCTGCTCGTCGACCGCTGCCAGCACGAGCGCCCGTTCGCCACGGATTCCAACCAATTCCCTATCGAGTTTTGCCAGCTCGGCAAGCAACGCTTCACGCGAAACAGGCGGCGCGGCAGCGCCCTCGCCTTCTGCGTCCGAAGGCTCTGCACCCGCTTCCGGCGGCGTTTCGCCCGACGGGAGCGTTTCCGCGTCGGCAGGTGGCACGGCGGTTTCTTCGCCGCTCTCAGGCGCAGCCAATTGCTCGCGCAGTTCGACGATACGCGCAATCAGCAACTTTTCCTTTTCCCACCGCTGGCTCAGTTCGCCTTCTCGCGTTTCCTGTTCCGCGAGTTGATCGCGGATTTCATTGCTCCGCCCGATAGTGTCCCCGATCCCGGCAGACTGCTCCTGGCGCAGCATCTCAAGTTCGCCCCGCAGGACCTCAATATGGCGCTGGCAATCTTCCAGTTCGCCCGGCGTCGTATGCTGGCTGACCGCCACGCGCGCAGAGGCGGTATCCATCAGGCTGACCGCCTTATCAGGCAACTGCCTCGCGGGGATATAACGGTGCGACAGCGAGACTGCGGCGCGGATGGCGCTATCGAGCACCCGCACGCCATGATGCTTTTGCAGCGCCCCGGTGATGCCGCGCAACATCGCCACGGCCTTTTCCTCATCGGGCTCCTGGATTTGTACAACCTGAAAACGCCGGGTCAGAGCCGGGTCTTTCTCGATGTATTTCTTGTACTCGGCCCAGGTCGTCGCGCCGATGGTGCGTAGGGTTCCGCGCGCCAGCGCCGGTTTGAGCAGGTTGGCCGCATCTCCCGTGCCCGCCGCGCCGCCTGCGCCGACCAAGGTATGCACTTCGTCGATGAACAAGATGATCGGCTTGGGAGAATGCTGGACTTCTTCAATCAACTGGCGCAGGCGCTGCTCGAATTCCCCTTTCATGCTCGCGCCCGCCTGGAGCAGACCAACATCGAGCGAGCGTAGTTGCACGCCCCGCAAACCCGGCGGCACATCGCCGCTGGCCAGGCGCTGCGCGAAGCCTTCAACCACTGCGGTTTTGCCGACCCCCGCCTCGCCGGTGAGCAGCGGATTGTTCTGGCGGCGACGCATCAGGATGTCTACCATCTGACGGATCTCGTCATCTCGCCCGGTCACTATATCCAGTTCGCCCTTGGCGGCGCGTTCAGTCATATCCACGGTGAACCTGTGCAGGGCTTCCTGCTTGCCCATGGCCGCCGGAGCCATCGCGGCCGAAGCCTCTCCAGGAGCCGCGTCGCCATAGGTCTGCCCAGCACTCACCGTTCCGTCCTCAGGGCTGTCCGCGATAAGCGAGGCCAACTGCGCCAGACAATCATCCACGTCGATCTTCGTGAATTGCGGTGAAAGCGCCAGCGTCACGGCACGCAAAATCTTGTCGGTCAAAAGCGCGCACAACAGATGGGAACTACGCACCGCTCCCGCGCCAAAAGAGAGCGAAGCCATGACCCACGCACGTTCTGCCGCCAGGTCAATATCGCCGGACAAATCCTCGATGGCCAGCGCCCCGGTGGGCATGCGTTCAAGCGCGGTAAGCAGATTGGCGGCAAGTTTGCCGCCATCCACATCGTAATGCCTGAAAATGCGATGCAGATCGCTATCGTCGAGTTGAATCAGTTGGTAGAGCCAATGGCTGAGTTCGACATATGGATTACCGCGCAATTTAGCGAACACGGTGGCCGATTCGATGGCCTTGTGCAAAACCGGATTCAACTTTCCGAAAAGCGCCACACGGCTAATCTTGGACATATGTACCTCAACGTTTTATTGACTGGAAATCGAAGAAGCCGTGTGTCATACGCGGCCAACCATAGAAATCATCTTACCCCGGTGTATCGGCAACACCCGCAACGAGCCGCTCCGGCCTCTCCCCATTCAGGACGAGATCGCCGCGATCCTCCCCCGGCGCAAGCCGGCCAAGCCAAGTCGTCCATCCAAGCATGCCTGTGGCCGCACCAAGGCGCAGGGACGGAATTTCGTCATGCCGCAAGATGAGCCGGGTATCCCATGAAAACTCGATACTCACGTAATTTCGCACCCAGTCGCGTAATTGGCGGAAACGCGCCTGCCCCGGCAAGAATGCCCGATACCCGTCGAACGGCAACGGGCCAACGTGAATGCGAAACCCGTGCTGGCGGTCGAGAACCGACATGCCGCAAATCGCGCCATGTCCCAACCGGCTGGCAACGGCCTCGTCCCCAAGGCGGGTGCAATCCCTCTCCCTGAGCCTGAGCCAGCGGGGCATCCATTCCTGGATGCGAAAGGAACAGGCAAAAAAACTCCGCAAAATCGCGGCCAGCCCTTCCGGGTTGCGAGTCTGCCTGAGCAGATGCCCTGCCATGTAATGTCGGGCGTGATCTGGGATCGAGTCGCATTTGTCGAAGAAAGGCTCGCCGTAACCAATCAGGCTGCCGACATAGCGTGAAAAACGATCCTCCTTCCGCCTATCGAGGCTCGGCGCGGGCTGCACGCCCGCCCAGGCGCGATAGAACAACAAGGCGAAACGGTGATGAAAAATATCGAGGAAGCCTTGCAGGACAGGGTCATTGTCGTATTCGCAACGTTCCCGCGCAAATTCGGTGAAATGCAGAGGCATCGGGCCATTGGGCCCATACAGGCCGAACGACATCTGCTCGATGCGGGTATAGCCCTGGGCGGTGCGGGAAAAACCGCTCAGGGTTGCCGGGGCAAAACTGAGTGATGGTTTTTGGCTGATACGCACAACTTCATGGGCGGGGCGCACCGCCGTGCCGAAACGGGGAAACGAAGGGTTGCGCGCTTCCAGCCAACGCATGATTCCGAACCAATCGAAACGCCACGGCTGGTTACGCGCTTCTTCCGCAAAAGGGATATCGGGCGCTCCGGTGGCGCTTTTGGCTTTAGGCATCGGGACGCCCCCCAAAGCGTGGCGGCCAAGTGGCAATCTCACCCCGTATCGCGCTGTGAAGCGACAATTCACAGAATGAATTCATGGAAACATGCCGTGCCAGAAACTGCTCCAGCACACAGCCGAACAGATACGAACTGCTTCCGTCGAAAACCAGTTCATCGATAGTCGCCTTGATGCCGACTCCCCGTCCGAACACCAGCGGCCCGGAAACCGGCAAACGGCGGATCACGGGAAAAGATTCCATCCTGACGATGGATTGACCGTATCTTGCCATGGCGGGGTCGCCAAGCGCCCCGTACAGCCCGAGCAGACCCCGCATCGCCATTGCGCCCCCCTTGACATCCATGTTCCGCATGGCAAGGTAGTTCAGCGACAGATGGCTGATGAGCCGCCAGGTCATCTCCCGCTCGGCCACTGGAAAACGTGGCCGTGAAGGGCCGCGCAGGATGCGCCCCCAACTCATCGGCATATTCGCTTTCACCGCCAGGTCATGCGGGCTGTTGACGGAAATCAACAGCGGCAAATCGCGGTTCGTCAACAGCATCGACAGCGACAACTGAGCCAGATCTTCCTGCCAGGGCGCTTCATTCATGTCGACGAGCGACAGGAACACCTCAGTACCCGCATAGCTCGATCGCGCGCCCCTGCGCTGCGAAGACTCGGACGCCCGCCGCATCTCGCGCCGCGTCGTGAAATAGGCTTCGCGGCCACCGGCATCGTTGCCGATGAAATGGTAAAAAGGCGCAAACCGGGTGATGGGATTGTTACCGCGATCAAACCCCTCGACGCTATCGATCCGGTACACCTCGTAATCCCGGGGCTTGCTGCGATCCGGGACGACATGCTGCTCGGAGGCGGAATGCGTCAACACCAGGCGGACGCCCTGCTGGCTGAACACGTTGATGACCGGTACGCAATCGAGTTCGAAACAGTCCTTGTGCACCGCGCTGGCGAGTGTGCCGACATCCCGGTCGATCAGCACCGTCAGATCGAAAACGCCCTTGCCCAACCGGCTCAGAGCCGGCCGTAGCCCGTTGATGGAAAAGAAAAGGTAACGCTGCGGGAACGCAAAATATTCGTGCAGCAACCTGTAGCCCTGAAAAACCCTGGGGTCCGTCGGCAACAGCGCCTGATCGGCTCCGAAACCCTCTGCCTGCAAGGCACCGGCAGGCAGATACATAGACCCGCTGCCGCCGGGGGCACTCACCGTTACTCCCAGGCAATGACCAAACAATTCTTCATATATCTGGGTCGCGACCACATCCTGAGCCGAGATGAAAAATACCAATCGGTCAGGATGCGGCTGCCCCTCTTCGACCGGCACCCGATAGTTCAGGCGCAACCGGATCTCCCCCTGCACTTCCTTGCTGCCGTGTACATGGGGCAAACCATTCGGCTTCTCGGTGGGAACCCCCGCCTTCGCTTCCCGGATTTCGAGCGGCCAGGCTTCCATATCCTGCGCCGTCACGAACGTGCAAGGCGTCGACGTCCCCGTAACCATGGCGCTTTCGAGCACCGTGCCGCGAGGTAGCCGCGCGCCGGACTGCACCTCTGCATCCTGGTTCAACGGTATCTGCACGATGGCCATCGACGGCGTTGGCGCAAGGTAATGCGGATAGACGACTTCGAGCAGGTATTGTGAGAAACGTGGGAACTCGGCATCCATTTTCAGGTGGATGCGGGAAGACAGGAACGCAAACCCTTCCAGCAAGCGTTCGACGTAGGGATCGGCTATCTCGGTTGCCTGCATGCCGAGATGACCAGCCGCCTTGGGGAACGATTCGGCAAATTCCGCCCCAAGTTCCCGCAGGTAGACCAGTTCCCGGTTGTAGTAGTCGAGAAACTTTGCATCCATCTGCGTTTAACCTCTCGGCGTACCCTGCGACGGCATGACCTGCGGACATCTGAATTTTCTCAGTTCCGGCAGATTGAACGGGTTATTGGTGCTCGATGGGCGAATTTCAAAGGTCGACCTGCGCCCGCCGACATTAAGCACGACCTCGAAAACATCGGGAGATGTGCCCGGACGTATCTGCCCATACTTGTCAAACAGCCGATGCAAAGCCCATAGCCCGGTCTCAGTGACGTTATTGACGCCGTTATCGACGGGCGGCAACAGAGCCATACGCACCTCGCCACCGCCTGAACCTGGCCATGCGACCGTTACCGGCACACTCGGCCCGTGGGCATACCGTATCTGTTGCCCGCCAATGTTCAGATTCAGGTTCGTGATCGAGCCATCCATGAGCAACGGTTTGATCGAGAAAGAAATTTCGGGCTGGTTCCCACTGCGGAAAAAGGTATCCATGATGGTACGCGCATACTCAAACTCAACGGGCAACCTCGCGCCCGGCCCCTGTTGCTGGCGGAACCGATCCATCCTGCCGCCAGGCGCGAACATGTCCGCAAAATCATTTTTCTGAACACTGGCTGCTGCGCCAGAACTGAACGGGTAACGACCAGCAATCGTCTTCTTGCAGAATTCCGTCACCTCGTCCTTCAGGTTGTTGGTGTCGTGGCTGCGTTTGGCAGTATCAATCTCAGTTTTGCTTCCATCGGAGACATCCCTGAGCACGCCCCTGAAAGGCTCCGGCATTACTCCCGGCGGAATGTTCGACAATGACGTCAGGGAACCCGTATCGGGCATCGGTTGGCGTGTTTCCTTCGCATAAACCGCCCGATCCAGGAGATCCTTGACCCCATTGAGTGTTTTCATTTGCTGGAGTATCGGGGCGCTGCTGCCCTCCCCGCCGTTGCCATTGACGAACTTACGCAAAGGGGCGAAATGCCTGTTGACGGCCATCGCGGCTTCATCCTCTCGCGGCAGCAGGCTGGATGCGGCATCCGCAGCTCCCGAAACTCCCGCGCGGCTGTCGACTGCTTGCCTGACACGGTTCTCAAGCGAGGAGACCAACGAACCGCTCTCTTTACTTTCCGGCTCCTTCACCAGTTCCGTTTCCCGCACCACGCCCTTCAGGAAGCGCAGCAACGGAGAATCGTCCAAGGACAAGCGCGTGACGATTTGCGAGGCTTCAGTCAGCGACTTCGGTTTGGCGACCCCTACGTTGTCGATGTAGTTCTGCCAATGCGAAATGTATTCACTCGCATACAGGACGGTGACGGCACGGCTCAATTCGGCCTTGTCCGACCCGATAGCGCGCGCGTTTTCATTAATACCGAGCACCCACGATTCATCCTTTTCGATACGGCTCAAAACGCGCTTACGTTCCTCCTTGAACAATTCGTAGCCTTTTTTCGTGAACAAGGATGGAACGAACTGCGTCTCGTCTCCCGTCCTGAAAATGAGCGGCCACATATGCCCGTCGAGTTCGCTCAACATTGAAAAATTTTGTAACACGTCAAATTTCGAACTGCCTTTCACCTGCCTGAAAGCGCGCTGTGCGGGCGTTTTCCTGTTGAGTTGATCGCGAACGTCCCTGACCAGTTTATCGTTCTTCGTTTTGGAAGCAGCCAGCGCGTTCATGGAAACCAACGCTCTGGCATGGCGCACGAACGACGCCCTTTCCCCATCGTTGGAAAAAACGGTTCCCAGAGAAGCGTCCACGGACTCGATGAAGGCACCCTCGTTGAGACGATCCTGCTCGTGCATCATCAGGTAAGCTTTCAACGCATCATACGCCGGGTCAATGTCACCAGCATCCACGGCCCGGCGCAGCCTTTGTTCCAGGCTGGCGTCGATTGCCGGAGCGAGGCGCTCCGACAACAACCGCCTGTACAACCCCCTTTCCCCCCTGACTTTCGCCTTGAGAGCCGAGCCCTGAAAAAGCCCGAACCGCCACCACAGCGGCGGATTGTCGACCTTGACCGAATCGGTATCCAGCAAGAATTCCGCCATGTCCAGCGTCGGTAGCAACTGGTCGATGCCGCCTCCAGGCACCGAGGGGAGCCTGGACAACTCCTTGCCCATCTCGGTGACTCTCCTATCGACTTCTCCGAGATAGCTCTGATTGTTGTGTCTGCTCGTCGCCCAGGCCAGCGTCGCGCCCGCCAGCGCAAGCACGCTGAAGACATATCCGCTTGTATGCCAGGCATATGAACGCCGTTCCGCGCGCCGATCTTGACCGGCAATATGCGCTTCCCCGAAAACGACCTTGCTGAGAAGCTCATGCAAAAAGTAAGCCTTGCCTTCCCCGGCAACGGCCTGTTTCTGCGGGCGTTGCACCACAAAACCCTGCCCAAGCGCGTGAACGACCCGGTCGAAGGGCGTGCCTTCCTGCGTGGCGCTGGTGAAATAAATGCCGCGCAGGAGCGGGGATTCCGAAAAACGCGAGGTTTCCAGCAAATCCGACAACATCCCCTTGAGGACTTGCGTGAGCGCCTCGAACTGCTGCGGGAAAGCGTAAATCAGTTCACGGCGGGCCAGGTCGGATTCGGCCTGTAAGACATCGACCAGCCCGGCGTTGATCCGCGTTTGCAAAAGATCGCATTCGGAGGCGAGGTTCCCCAGGTCGAACAGGTATTTCCCGGACGGATCGAGCGGCAAGGTCGTGCCCCACACCTGCGCGCGTCCGGAGCGGTCGAGCGTCGAAAAATACTCATCGAACCCCAACAGCAAGTCGCACTTGTTGATCAGCAGATACACCGGGAACGACATCCCGAGGTCGCTTCGCAACTCATCGAGCCGCTGGCGCAGTGTGGACGCGTGTTTCTGGCATTCTTCCCGTCCCTGCCCGAGCAGTTCGGCCACCGAGAGCATCACCAGCACACCATTGATCGGTTGCCGGGCGCGGTTTTTCTTCAACAGCGAGAGAAAACCGCGCCATTCCGCCTTGTCCGTCTGCACATCGGTTTCGTGCGTCGTGTAGCGGCCGGCGGTATCAATGAACACGGCTTCATTCGTAAACCACCAGTCGCAATTCCGCGTACCACCGGCGCCGCGTATCGCCCCCGCGCCAATCTGGCCGGAAAGCGGAAACGAGAGGCCGGAATTAAGCAGCGCCGTGGTTTTTCCAACACCCGGCGCGCCGATGATCACGTACCAAGGCAACTCATACACATACCGGCCATGTCGCACGAGACGCCCCCAGAACGAGGAGGACTGTCCGGGAGCCTCGAACCGCGCCTTACGCAATATATTGAGCGCCTCGGTAAAACGGTCTTTCAGAATGGCCGTCTGGCCCTTGTCCGCAGTAGCACCCGTGTCCGCACTCAGGCTTGTACGCAGCATATTGGCAATGCGCTCGTTCATCCGTCCGGCATGCCAACGCGCAATCAGCAGACGCACCAAAACCCAGATGAGGATCAACCCGATCAGGAACCCCCTGGCCCATGGCGATTCGAGCGGGCGTACTTCGCCGAACGCGAGCAGATCCCCGAACATCCAGATCAGCGCGCAAAGGATGATGACGCCGATCAAGACCCAGAAGGAGCGGGAACGCAAGAGCTTGAAAATACCCCCTATCACTGCTCGCCTCCTGATCGGTTAAGTGGCTCTTGCGCGGCTTGCCTGATGGAAATTTCAACGCGACGGTTCCTTGCGCGGCCTTCCGACGTCTCGTTATTCGCAATCGGGTAATCCGCGCCGTACCCCTCGGCTCTGGTGCGGCCCGTCGTCCCCAAACGGCTGTCGAGCAGTTTCTTGACCGATTCGGCGCGCGCCTGCGACAGCTCTTCGTTGGAAGTGAAACGCAAGCTACAGGAAGCAAGCCCCCTGCTGCAAATGGGAATATTGTCGGTATGCCCCATTACGATCGCCTCGACCTTGACATCCCGAACCGCGTCGGCAACGCCATTGATCACATCCAGGTAAGCAGTACGGATGGTGGCGCTCCCGGACCCGAACAGTTCGTCGCCCTTCAAGGTGACGACGCAGTGGCCTTCATATGGCGTCACCGTGACGAGGCTCCCGTCCATTCTCCGAGTGAGTTGGACGCACAGGCTTTCCACGACGGGAGGCGTTGGAAGCGGCGCGGGTTTCTCCACAGCCAACGCCGGAATTTTCAACGAATTCAGGTTCGCGGAGGTGACATTCATGCGATCACCCAGCGAAAATAAAAATACGATGTAAATCCCCATCCCGATCAGGGCGCACAACATCGCCACGACCCAGGGGGGAATCAGCCGCCAGGCGGGCGGCGTGGAACTGACGCCCTGCCAGTGCGGAGAGAGGCGATTTTCATAGCCTCCCCTGCAATTGGCGAGAATCGTGGCAATCCGCCTCTTAAGTTGCTCAAGCTGGCTGTAGCCGTTGTTTTCGACCCTGAAACGCCCTTCAAAACCCAAGGCATTACAGTAATACAGCAACTCGATCAGATCCTTGTGGCGCTCAGGGTTTTGCGCGAGGCGGGCGAGAAGTTGGTAATACTTTTCCCCGCCCCAAGTTTCATTGTGAAAAGAGACAAGCAGACCTTGTTTAGCCCACACACCATTGCTTCCCCACGGCGTCATTGCCGCGACTTCATCGAGGACGGTGCACAGGCAATAGCGCGCCCCGATCAAATCCTCGCGCGGTACACCGACCGATTGCGCGCGCTGCTCGAAATGGTTGATTTCCAGAACCAGGCGTTCCCGCAATTTCGCGGGATCGCCAAGCTGATGTGTGCCGCGGATCTGTGCAATCATGTCGAGAAGGCGATTGGCCGCCCACACGAGCGGATTCACACCGCCAGCGCGGTTGTATTCCGGCTCAGGCAAAGACGCCCGCATCGCGCCGCTCATTTGCGTATCGCCCAGCATTCAAGGGCAAGACCCGGAAAATCTCCTGCAATATGCAGCGCCATGGCCGCGCTTTTCTCCATGTCCTGCCATAACTCGTGCCGGGTATCGATTTCGAAATAACTGAACCCCGCGTGGTACGGAAGCTCCCTCGGCGCAACAGGCAGTGGCCGCAGGGGGACGCCGCCCAGTTGCAGGTTGATGAGGTCGCGTATCTTCTCCACCGGCCCGATCTTGGTTTGAGCCGGAAACTGCGCCTGTATCTTTTCCGGGGGCATATTTGCGTTCATGGCCAGCACGAAAGAAGCCTGTTTGAGCAAGGAGCGGTCGGGGATCACCGCAATCCTGACCCCGAATTTCTTGAGTTCCAGTTCGATGCTGATGACCGTCTGGTCGAGCACGATCGCCAGCGCCTTTCGCAAATCGTCCATGAGCGGCGAAAATGTCGCCTGCAAATTGTCGTGGACATATTCCAGATATTTGGGCGCGCGCTTGTTTGCTGCCGAAAAGGAACCCATCTCCCCACCCAGGCAAATCAGATTCGCATAGAGGCGTTCCGGGTGCAGCGGTTCGACTTTCGTGAGATGCTCGATAAGCGGATGCCAGCGGTTGATGAACGAGAGCAACAGAAAATCACCGACTTCGGAAACCCCACCGCGCCCGCCTCCCGACAGCCGCGCAGCGAGAGCCCCCCCCCGCTGGTCAAGCAATCCCAATATCTCCCTGACAAATCCGGCCAGTTTTTCCTGCGCGCTGCAATGCAACGTCGGTGGGATATACTCGCTATCGATGCGTAGTTCGTTGTTCGTCCGCCGCTCGACGACCTTGAGCATCCCCATCGCCATCCAGCCATTCGGCACGTCGGTTTCAAGCTTCAACTGAAAACGGGGGCGCCCCACCTGTATCTCCGCCTCCTCCGCGCCGGATTCATTGCCATCCTCGATCTTGAACGCCACCGCCCTGAACCGCGCCGCGCTGGTGTCGCTCTCATCGTAAATGACGCTTTCCGCGCCGTCCCGCAATGAGGGCAGCACCAGGCAGACCTTGACGCTTTTCGCGCCCGGCGGAACAACAAACTCCAGCGGCTGAATCTTGTCCTTGTTCAGATCGAAAGGTGTCCCATCCGGCATCACCCCCTTGGCCCGGTTGACTACGATCTTTCCCTGCATCAACGCATTGGGATCGATCTCAAGCGCGGAAAACCCCCAGAAAAACCCTGTGAAAGAAGTGACACAGCGTTGCACATAAGACTCGACATAACGCTCCTGCTGTTGGAAATGCTGCGGGCGCAGGAACATCCCTTCCGACCAGACAACCTTGTTGATATAGCTCATCCGTTACCCGACAAAAATAAAAAATGAATCATGACATAGGAAAACACACTGGAACTCCCGCCCCAAAGCAGCCTTGCACCAGGCTCCGACAGCGCCGCCTTTCATTTTTCGGACGGTTCTTCCTCGCGGATCACCACGCCGTTCTTGTCCAGCACCACGAACAGCCGCACGGTTGGCGACACGGATTTCGTCCAGAGGCGGCCAGCAAGGTAAGGCTCCGGCAGCGGCACGGCAACGCGCCATGTACTGCTGCCCAAGTCGCGGTAGCCCGCGACGACCCCCAGGAATTTGCTCTGAAGCGAGGCCCGCTTTCGCATGACCCGGACTTCACCGGGGAGCAGGGTATGTTCCTCGCTGGAAAGCACATCCCCTTCCAGCGACACATTGCCCTGCCCCATCAACTCAAAATAATCGGCAGCCTGGAACCGCGACTCGTTTGTAAGCTCAAATACCCTCACGACGATCGGTGAAGGCCGACCCGTTGCAGTTGGATTGACGTTTTCCAGCGCTCCAAGGGTGATTTCCAACGGAATCGGAAGCTTTTCTCTCTCCCCCGTATTTACTTTTGGCCCTAAAAGGCCGCACCCTGAAAGCACCAATCCGGCAAACGCGCCAACAAAACAATATATGATCGAACGAAGAACCCTCAAATACACTTCGCACCCCCTCAAAATTGCCCAAAGCCGCTGACACCCGCACAAATGGCATCTGATTATGTTGACCGGGAAAGCATAGCAAGATATATTCGTAATGTCTAGTTTCCTATATTACCTGTTTTAGCTATTCTCCCATAATGGATTCTATCTTCAGTCCCACACTCCTTGAAGCAGCAAGTTCTGCTGGAGAAGACCTGGAGTATGCTCCTGCGTTCTCCGAGTTCATGATGCTTTCAACCGCCCGTGAAGAACGCCAGATGGGCGAACATATCATTCCGGCGCAACCTCCCAATTGGAATGAAGTCTTCAGAATGGGAACCGGCCTGCTCGAAAAGAGCCGGGATTTACGCATTCTCATTAAAGTTTGCCAGGCTGCCCTGCATAAATACGGCCTACCAGGGCTGGCTCAGGGGCTGACCCTGATGGCGCAGTGGATTGAGAACGACTGGGACTATTTATATCCTCTACTCGAAACGGATGGCGATCACGATCCTCTTTTCCGCAGTAATGTCATCTCGGAAATATCTGATCGTGAAGGGCTTGTTTACGCTTTGCAGCAAGCTACATTCCTGGAAACATCTGTCGGCGCGATAACCGTATTCGTTGCGGAGCAGGTACTCGAAGGCAAACAGGAAGAAAACTCACTCGTTTCTTCTTCCGATCAACTTTCCAGGATGCTAATTGCGGAAAAAGACAAAAACAGGGATCGCCTGGTCGCGATTTCTTCCATTTCTTCTTCGCTGGCCTCACTCAATTCCACGCTCAAGCTACGGTTCGAATCGGAATATTGGCCCAATATCGACCTGGTAACGAGAATCGTTGCCCGCCTCGACCGTTTCGTCGCTGCACAATTACAGGAAGAAGCTTCCACCAACTCGGCCCCAGCCCAGGCAGATGAAAACATGGGCATCGTCAGCGCACCGAGGGCATCGGCACCGCTTCCCTCGTCGCTGAATACCCGCGCCGACGCGTACAAGGCACTGGCGCTGGCGCGCGAATATTTTGAACACTATGAACCTTCCCATCCAGCCCCGCTGCTGATCCGGCGCATCGAACGGATTGGCGGTTCGGATTTTTTTGCCATCATCCAGGAACTGATGCCGGATGCCACGGGTCAGGTTCGCCTGTTCGCAGGCGAAAGTTGAGGCCGATGGTAAATCAGCGAAATGTACCAACAGGGCTTCATCCCACAGAACTGCAGGATCGGTTGTTTTTTCTTTACATGTTCGGCGCTGCCGCGCCAATGACCTCAAGAAAGGAGTTCTCATGACTAACGGAAAAAGCGGACAGAAATTCATTGCCCGTAATCGCGCTCCCCGCGTACAGATCGAATACGATGTCGAACTGTACGGTTCAGAAAAAAAGGTTCAGCTACCGTTCGTGATGGGCGTCATGAGCGATTTGTCCGGAAAACCGAAAGAAGAATTGCCGCCGGTTCTGGATCGGAAATTTCTCGAAATCGACATCGACAATTTCGATGAGCGCATGAAGGCCATCAAACCGAGGATCGCTTTCACCGTCGACAACACGCTGACCGGCGAAGGGCAGATTGCGGTCGATATCACCTTCAACAGCATGGACGATTTCAAACCGGGCGCAATTGCCCAGAATGTCGAGCCATTGCGCCAAATGCTGCAAGCGCGCACCGAACTGAACAACCTGTTGTCCTACATGGACGGCAAGACTGGCGCGGAAGACCTGCTCGGCAACGTGCTGCAAGACCCGACGCTGCTCAAGTCCCTTGCCAGCGCCCCTGCCAACACTCCCTCCTCCGCCGCCAAGGGTGGCAATGACAAACAGGAAGACTGACCGCCATGCCCGCCACCAAAACCACTGCTTCAACGGCTGCTGCCGCCGCCTTCGCCGAACAGACCGATTTCGCGGCCCTGCTCGAAAAAGAGTTCAAGCCCAAATCGGACGAACAACGTTCCGCCGTGGAGTCGGCTGTACGCACACTCGCGCAGCAAGCCATTGGCTCTGCTGTCACTTTATCGGGTGACGCCTACCGCACCATCGAGGCGATCATCGCGGAAATCGACCGCAAGATGAGTGAGCAGATCGACCAGATCATTCATCACGAAGACTTCCAGCAACTCGAAGCAGCATGGCGGGGTTTGCACTACCTCGTCAACAATACCGAGACGGATGAGATGCTCAAAATCCGTTTCATGAACATTTCCAAGAAAGACCTGCACCGCACCCTGAGGCGCCACAAGGGCGTCGGTTGGGACCAAAGCCCGATTTTCCGCCGCATTTACGAAGAGGAATACGGTCAGCTTGGCGGCGCGCCTTATGGCTGCCTGGTTGGCGATTACTATTTCGACCACTCCGCACCGGATGTCGAAATGCTTGGAGAAATAGCGAGAATATCCAGTGCCGCGCATTGCCCATTCATCGCCGGAGCCGATCCAGCCTTGATGCAAATGAAATCCTGGCAACAACTCGCGAATCCGCGCGACCTGACCAAGATCTTCGAGAACACGGAATATGCAGCCTGGCGCAGCCTGCGCGAATCGGATGACTCGCGTTATCTCGGATTGGCCATGCCACGCTTTCTTGGCCGCATGCCCTACGGCATCAAGACCAACCCGGTCGACGAATTCGATTTCGAGGAAGACACCGGGGGTTCGGATCATCAGCGCTATCTATGGGTCAACGCCGCCTACGCAATGGCGACGAACATCAACCGCAGTTTCAAGATGTACGGTTGGTGCACAGCGATTCGCGGCGTCGAATCCGGCGGCGTGGTTGAGGGCCTACCCTGCCACACCTTCCCGACCGACGATGGCGGCGTAGACATGAAATGCCCGACCGAAATCGCCATTTCAGACCGTCGCGAAGCCGAACTGGCCAAGAACGGCTTCATGCCGCTGATCCACCGCAAGCATACCGATTCTGCCGCATTCATCGGGGCGCAGAGCCTGCAAAAGCCCATTGAATACCACGATCCAGATGCCACAGCCAACGCCAACCTGTCCGCGCGCCTCCCCTATCTGTTCGCCTGCTGCCGCTTTGCCCATTACCTCAAGTGCATCGTGCGTGACAAGATCGGTTCCTTCAAGGAACGCGAGGATGTCGAGCGCTGGCTCAACGAATGGATCGTCAATTACGTCGATGGCGACCCCCGCAATTCGAGCCAGGAAACCAAGGCCCGCAAACCGTTGGCGGCTGCCGAGGTCACTGTCGAGGACATCGAAGGAGATCCGGGCAGATACAAGGCCAATTTCTACCTGCGCCCGCATTATCAGCTTGAAGGGCTGACGATGAGCCTACGCCTGGTTTCCAAACTGCCGTCGGCCAAGGGCGGCACCGCGTAACGCGCCTCTTCTTCGGCAAAACCACGCCATACCTGCTGGTATGGCGCGGTTTTTTTTATACCCTTGCGGTCACCCCGCTCGCGGGAGCAAGTGAGGAGAGCAAACCACAAGGCGCGGATATCGATAAAAACCCTGCCTCAGCCGTCGGCGTTGATCCGCGAAATCAGTACCTTGAGAACGTCATCCGCTTTTTCGTTGTCGATCTGGCAGGTTCCCGCCGCCTCATGCCCCCCGCCGCCGTAACCGAGCATCAATTCACCGATATTGGTTCTGCTGGAGCGGTCCAGGATGGATTTTCCGGTAGCGAAGACGGTGTTCTGTTTTTTCAGGCCCCACATGACATGGATGGAAATGTTGCATTCCGGGAATAGCGCATAAATCACGAAGCGGTTGGTCGCATAGATGACTTCTTCGTTGCGAAGGTCGAGCACCACCAAGTTTCTATACACGGTGGAACATCGCTTGATCTGCTCGCTGGCCTTTTCGACGTGCTGGAAGTAAAGATCCTTGCGCTCCTTGACATCGGGAAGTTCTAAAATTTCATCGACGGTATGCTGTTTGCAAAAACCGATCAACTGCATCATCAAGATGTAGTTGCTGATGCGGAACTCGCGGAAGCGTCCGAGGCCGGTTCGGGAATCCATCAGGTAATTGAGCAATACCCACCCTTTCGGGTCGAGTATCTCTTCGCGGGTAAATTGGGCGCTGTCTGCTTTGTCGACCGCTCCCATCATCTCGTCGGAGATGTTGGAGAAAGTGGCCTTGCCGCCGAAGTAGTTGTAGACCACACGGGCGGCGGAAGGGGCTTCCGGGTCGATGATGTAGTTGTCGCGCGCCTCACCGGGATTGCGGAGAGTCTCAGAGAAGTGATGGTCGAACGCGAGATGCGCGCCAGGAACGTAAGGCAGGTTGGTAGTGATGTCACGCTCGTTGATATGGATCAAGCCGTCCTGCATGTCCTTGGGATGAACAAATTTGATTTCATCCAGGAGATCAAGTTCTTTCAGGAGCACGGCGCAAACTAAACCGTCAAAATCGCTGCGCGTGACCAGCCGGAATCGCTGCGTTTTGTCCATGGAAACCCCCGATGAAAAAACACACAAGGGTTGATTAGAACATGGCATGCGCTTGGGACAGTGTATGGGCTCGCGCCATACTGAGTAACCGTTCACGGCAACCGCATCATGGGTGCGCCTGAACGCTTGGGCGTTACGCCCGGCCTGTATCTACCCGCCCCGATAGTTCCGCGCAAACAATCTCGATCATCCGTCTGGCAAGCGAGCCGGGATGCGGTTGGAGGGGCAAGCCATCCGGTCTGAACCAGCCCAAGTCTTCGATCTCGTCTTTCTGCGCGGCCAGTTCGCCGGAATGATAATCGGCGATGAAACCAATCATCAGCGAATGCGGATACGGCCAGGATTGGCTGCCGAAATAGCGGAGATTGTGAATTTCGATCCCCGCTTCTTCCCGTATCTCGCGGCACAGGCACTCCTCGGCAGATTCCCCCGCCTCGACGAAACCGGCCAGCGCACTGTACATCCCCGGCGCAAAACGCGACGAACGCGCAAGCAGTATCTCGCCCCCTTTGACGACCAGGCCGATCGCCACAGGCGAAATGCGCGGATAAGCCTTGTACTCGCAGGCCGGACATACACAGGCAATTTCCATCTGGCCGAGGATCATCGGCTGCCCGCAGGCTCCGCAAAAAAGGTTGTGCAGCGCCCACACAGCAAGTTGTTTGGCCCGAACGAGCGCTGCAAGAGGCCCTTCCGGCCATCGCCCCCAGAGCGCGCGGTAGTCGCCGACCGACAGCCCCTCGGGAATAGCGCGTTCGGAAGGCCAGACTTTCAGTACGCACTCCTGGCCTGCCAAGATTCCGAAACGAAACGTCCGCAAAGGCTCCCCCAATGCCTGCACGTCTTCCAGGCGCGGCAGCTCTGCGCCCGAATCAAGCAGCAAACTTTGCCCGATGAAAGGGAAAAGCAGCGCGCAAACGTCTTGCGGCTCCCCAGGGGCGTAAGCCGGTTCAAAATCCGCCCGCGCGGTCATGATGCCTGACGGTGAGGTTCGCTTCCGGCTCCTTCACTGGAACCTAGCAGGAAATCCCGGATGACTGCGATCTGATCTGCCGACATCAGCATCGGAGCATGGCCGATGCCAGGGAACTCGATGAGTTTGGCCCTGGAGCCGCGTTCGGCCATTTCCAGCCAGGTATCGCGCCTGAGCAAATCCGATTCCGCACCACGTATCGCCAGTACCGGGTGACGAATACGGTCAAATGCGTCCCATACCTCGACATCGAGCAGGATAGGCATCATTTGGAAGGAATCGCCCAGAGCGAAGTCATAGATGAAGGTATAGCCCTCCTCGACAGCGCGCACGCTGTGACGGGTGAGATGCTGCCATTGCTCGTCGGTGAGGGGGCCGTAAGAGGCCCCTATCTGGCGCATGTAGCCCTCGGCGGCGTCCAGGGTCGGAAAAACCGGAGCCCGCCCGATATATTGCCCGATGCGCCGCAGCGATTCGGCAGTAATCCTTGGCCCGACATCGTTGAGCACCAACCGCCGCACGGGGGTATGCGGTTGCCCCGCAAGCAGCATGCCTATCACGCCGCCCATCGAGGTACCGACCCAATCGACATGCTCCACGCCCAGCCGCGCAATCAGCGTAATCATGTCCGAAACATAGAGCGGGAAGGTGTAATCGGATTTCACCTTCAGCCAGTCGCTACGGCCCCGCCCAACCACATCGGGGCAAATCACCCGGTAATCGCCGGAAAGCGCCTGAGCCAGCGCATCGAAATCCCGCGCATTTCGTGTGAGCCCGTGGACGCAGAGCAGGACGTTTTGGTTGTCCGGGTCCCCCCACTCGGTATAGGCCATGTGATGCAGCCCATGCGGCCCCATGCACTGAACGCGATGTTCGCGCATACCGAAACCCGCACGCGAAGGCATGGCGGGCTTGAACAAACGGCACAAGAATTTCGGAATGAACATGAAACGGCTATCTCTCTGTCATAGTATGGGCAGTCATTATACTCCGGGGATCAGCACGGGATTTTTACAAGGTTTCACACTTTTATTCTTTCTTCAAAAATATATGCTGCTCCGTATACCCAACCGATATGGGGACGATATCGGCAAGGGCGGTGCTATAATTCGCATCCCTGATTATAAAAGAATGCCATGCGTATCACCCGCCGTCTCGAATTCGATGCTGGCCACCGCATCCCGGACCATGCCAGCCAGTGTCGGCATTTACACGGCCATCGCTACGTGATCGAGATCAGCCTCGAAGGCAGGGTCATCGACGCCCCCGGCAGCGCAACCAACGGCATGGTGATGGACTTCGGCGAAATAAAACGCATTGCCTGGGAAAAAGTAGTCAGCCAATGGGATCACGCGTTTCTCGTCTGGCGTGAAGATACGCGCGTATTGGAATTCCTTGCGTCGCTACCCGGCCACAAGACAGTGGTCCTCGACATGGTTCCAACAGCCGAGAACCTCGCTGCCACCGCCTTCCGCATCCTGGATGCGGCCTATCGCGATACCTGTGGCAACGCACTACGCCTCGAACAGGTCAGACTGTTCGAGACTCCGAATTGCTGGGCCGACGCGACGCGCGGCAAAAACTGATGGAACAGAAGGTCCCTGAATCAGTTGGGACGGCTGCCGACGCCACCGGAAGCCCCATTGGGAACAAACAAGACTGACGGCGACAGCCCAAGCGCCCCGGCAAGCTTGCAGATATTGCGTAGCGCAATATTGCGTTGCCCGCGTTCCACTCCACCTACGTAACTACGAGCCAACCCGCTCTCTGAAGCCAAGCGCTCCTGAGACCATCCCCTGCTCTTTCTGATTTCGCTCAACCGCAACCCAAACACACTGCATGGATCATTTAACATGGCCTTTTCCTCGTAAAAGGCAAAAACGCGGCCACGCAAACCTGCTGATCGGATGGGAACTAGCATGGCACACGCTATTAAAGAACTGCCAAGCCATTATATATCTTAATTAGTACGGATTTCCACAATAGACAAACGTAAATTTTTCACTGTTCACAACTTCACTACAGGGGCTAGTTTTCGCGCATCAGCGCGGCGGCAAAGAAACCATCCGTGCCATGAGCGAGCGGAGACAGGCGCAAGCGCTCGCCCGTACCGGGCGCGATGCCCTGCCGCACGAGGATGTCTTCGGCTGAAACGGACACGAATTCAGGATGTTCGGCGAGAAAGGCATCGACCACGTCGTCATTTTCCTCGCCCAGCAAGCTGCAAGTTGCGTATACCAGACGGCCACCGGGACGTACCAGCTTCGCGGCGGCTTCGAGAATCGCCCGCTGGCGCGAAACCATCTCATCAATCGCGACAGGCGTTTGCCTCCACTTGAGGTCAGGGTTGCGCCTCAGAGTCCCCAAGCCGCTGCATGGCGCATCGACCAGTACCCGGTCAGCCTTGCCCGCAAGACGCTTAAGGCGGGCATCGCGCTCATGCGCGATCAAAATCGGATGCACATTGCTCAGACCGGCGCGCGCCATGCGCGGACGCAGGCGCGCCAACCGCTTTTCGGCCACATCGAGAGCGTAAAGGCGACCACTGGAACGCATCATCGCTCCCAGTTGCAGGGTCTTGCCACCCGCCCCGGCGCAAAAATCGACGATGAACTCCCCCTGTTTTGGCTGTACGAGAAAACCCAGTATCTGGCTGCCTTCATCCTGCACCTCGACACTGCCATCGAGGAAAAGCGGATGCTTCTGCAACGCAGGTTTTCCCATGAGGCGAATCCCGTGCGGCGACCAGGAGCATGGAACGGCGTCAAGCCCGTCATCCCGCAAACGGGCAAGCGCGGCATCACGGTTGAGCTTGAGAACATTGACCCGGAGATCGAGCGGCGCGGGCTGATTGAGGCTCTGCGCCAAGCGCAGCAGCCCTTCCTCATCATGCGTGGCAAGCAGACGTTCACATAGCCAGTCAGGCAAATCGGCACGCTCGGCCAAGCTTCCACCGGAGAGGTCAATCGCTTTCAGGGCTTCGATCCAGCCTCGCTCTGAGTCCGTCACCATCCCCTCGAACCGGTGCAGCGGCCACCCCTCGCCCCGCGCGAGCCAAGCCAGCAGTAATTGACGTGGCACTGCGCCGCCCCCGGTCAAACGGTGCAACCAGCGTAAACGGCGAAGGACGCCATATACGCTCTCGGCAATCAAGGCACGGTCACGGCGGCCAAGAGCATGATGCTCCCGGAAAAATCTTGAGAGCACCGCGTCAGCCGGATACCCGAAACCAAGCACCTCGCCCAGAGCCTGGGCGGCCTGCGTCAATATCGTTGCTTGCGTATCCCTGCCCCGCGCGGGCCGTCCGGTTTTTTTCACACCCTTCATAGAATTTCGTCCCATGTTGCCCAGGCATAGCGTTCAGTTGGATGAAGGGACATCGATGGCAATCGCTTCCAGGACGAGCGTATCCGATTTGTCATCGCCAAGAATGGCTCGCACCGGCACCATGTGATGACCATACGCCAGCCAGAGGTCGATCTTCAGCTTTCCATCCTCGGAAAGGGCGCTGAAATGCCGGGTCGCAAAACGGCCCGCCGGCACTTTGAGGTCGACGTCTTGAAGGCGCACAACCTTGGCGCGGCGGGCATTCTTGTTGCCAACCACAAGCAGGTTATCTGGAAACTTATCCACATGGCCAAGCTGCCGCCAGATGCTGAGAATGTCCTGATCCCCCGGCGTCAGTTCAAAATTGTGCCGTTCCTTCGAGCCACGGCGGATACTCACCCGCCCAGGCTCACCAACCCAGTCGAACAACGCCATTTCCGGCGTCTTGCCCAGATGGATGACATCGAAGCGCAACGGACGCAAACCATTCTTTCCAATCTCCCCCTGGCTCAACTGCACATAGTCGAGCTTGTGCAACATCGCCGCCATACCTGTCGTTTCCAACGCCAACCGCATCTGGTACTTCTCGCCGCCATGTTCCCACGAATAATGCGCCTGACCAATGACCAAACCACCCAGGCCATAGGAGACGCGGTAATCAACCGCCCCTTTTTCCGGCCAAGCTGAAGAAGAAGCCCCTTTTTCATTGTCTGCCCGAGCCATGTCCGAAACCATCCCGGACAGAACGACCAACAGCGCGATACAAACAGCCGACATAGTACGAAGCGTCATCGTCAATCCCATGAGTTCATGATTCAACAACATCGAGTGGTGGAGAATGCAAGGCAAACGCGGCGGGACGGACACCGGCCACTTTGACCCGGCCACCTTCCGCAACGCAGAGTCGCCCTTCGACGAACCAGCGCACGGCTTGCGGGTAAATACGGTGCTCCTCGGCCAGCACACGGCTGGCGAGGCGATCCTCATCATCATCGGGCAACACCGGCACAGCCGCCTGGATCACGATGGGTCCATCGTCGAGTTCAGGCGCCACAAAATGTACGCTCGCCCCGTGCAGCCTCACCCCGGCCGCGAGCGCGCGCCGGTGCGTATGCAGCCCAGGGAAAGCGGGCAGCAGCGAAGGATGGATATTGAGCAAACGCCCTGCGTAATGCCGGACGAAATCTTCGCCAAGTACCCGCATGAACCCGGCCAGCACGACCAAGTCCGGCGCATAAACATCAATGGCAGCCCGCAGGGCAACATCGAACTGGTCTCGGTCGGCATAATCGGCATGCGCGACAACCGCCGTTTCGATACCCTGGCGCGCGGCAAACGTGAGGCCAGCGGCATCGGCGCGATTACTGACAACCGCCGCAATGCGCGCACCGGGAATATCCGCCCGGACAATAGCCTCCATGTTGCTGCCCCGGCCGGAAACAAGGATGACAATGGATTTCATGACGCCCAAAACAAAAATAGCCGGGCAACAGCACGGCACTAAAAAGATTCATCTGTTGGGGCGACATACCGGATTTGAACCGGTGGCCACTGGAGCCACAATTTGTCACCCATTACAGATAAATCAACAACTTACGCTAGTTTCCTATCTTTAATCGTTAAGATTGTACCACCCTGCAACCCGCGCTGCTGCTGGAGGAAGAAAAAATTACAGCGCGAAAAATGCCTATTATGCTCACTGGGCATAGGCCGCATCCTGAATAGCGAAGTCCGTCTGGTTATTTAATGCAATTACATTACACAAAACAAAAAGGCTTGCAGGATTAAACGCCTGTAAGCCTTTGATTGTTCTGGTAGGGGCACAAGGGCTCGAACCTTGGACCTACGGATTAAGAGTCCGCTGCTCTACCAACTGAGCTATACCCCCAAGAAGAGGCGCGCACTATAAACGATGTGGTCTTGTTCTACAAGCACGGGAATCGGCTTTTTCCGATACGAGCCCCAATCAACCCACAAGCCGGAAGCGCGTTTAACGCTTCGAGAACTGCTTGGCGCGACGCGCCTTGTGCAGACCGACCTTCTTGCGTTCGACTTCGCGGGCATCGCGGGTCACAAACCCGGCGGCGCGCAGATCCGTTTTCAAGGCAGAGTCGTAATCAATCAGGGCGCGGGTAATCCCGTGGCGCACCGCACCGGCCTGCCCGGATTCGCCGCCGCCGATCACGTTGACCATGATGTCGAAGCGGCCTTCGTTGCCGGTGAGCACCAGCGGCTGACGGACGATCATCCGCCCGGTTTCGCGGGAAAAGAACTCATCGACCGGCTTGCCGTTGACGACGATATTGCCGGAACCCGGCTTGATGAATACACGGGCAACGGCAGTCTTGCGGCGGCCAGTGCCGTAGTTGTAAGTGACGGCCATCTGCGGCTCCTCAGAATTCAAGAACTTTCGGCTGCTGGGCGGTGTGCGGATGTTCCGCGCCCGCATAGCACTTCAATTTTTTGAGCATCGCGTAACCGAGCGGCCCTTTCGGCAACATGCCCTTGACGGCCTTCTCCAGCACACGCGCCGGAAAGCGCTGTTGCAGCTTGGCGAAATTGGTTTCATAGATACCGCCCGGATAACCGGAATGGCGGTAATACTTCTTGTCGGTGGCTTTATTGCCGGTGACGCGCAGCTTGTCGACGTTGACCACGATGATGTAGTCGCCCGTATCGACGTGAGGCGTATAGATAGCCTTATGCTTGCCACGCAGACGGCGAGCCACTTCAGCGGCCAACCGCCCAAGCACTTTGTCCGCGCCATCGACGACAAACCAATCGCGCTGAACTTCGTGCGGCTTGGCGGAAAACGTTTTCATGTAAGAACCTCGAAGCGTACACCGGGCCAAAATCAAAAAAACCCAGCCATCAAACGGAAAGCTTTGGATGTTAACACACACCACCGCAGACGTCAATCATGAACACGCATCGAATAATCGCCCCTTCGATCCCCCTCTCCCCTTGCGGGGAGAGGGAACCAAATTCAGACCGTAAACATCTCCACCGCGCCGCGCACGGCTCGCGACAACTGCTCGATATTTTTTGCCACGTCCGAAGAATTGCGTGCGGCAGCACTGTTCTCTTCCGCCAACTGGGCAACCCGCTCGACCTGCTGCGCGATCGTCTGGCTGGCGATGCCCTGTTCGGACAGCACTACGGTGATGTCGCTGACGTGCGTCTGCACCTGTTTGGCGCCCTCCTGGATATTCATGATCGCCTCCCCGGCCCGGTCAGCCAGCTTAACGCCGGATTCCACCCGTGTGGCAACATTGCCCATCGCGCTCACCGCCGAATGCGAACTGCCCTGGATGGCTGCGATCATCGCCCCAATCTCACCCGTGGCACTCGTGGTGCGCTCGGCCAGCTTCCTCACCTCATCGGCCACGACGGCAAAGCCGCGACCCTGCTCGCCCGCGCGCGCCGCCTCGATGGCCGCGTTCAGCGCCAGCAGGTTGGTCTGGTCGGCAACGTCCTTGATGACCTGCACGATGCTGGATATCTGTTCGGACTGGCGGCCCAGCTCGGTGATGCTCTCGGAGGACTCGCGCACCGCTTCGGCCATCGCGTACATTTCGCTGACGGTTTGGCGGATGACCTCCCCGCCCTGCTGCGAGAGTTCGTCGGTATGTTGCGTGATCTCGGAGGTCTCCTGTGCGTTCTGGCTGATGTGGGTGACGCTGACGGTCATTTCCTCAACCGAGGCGGCCATCGACGAAGAGGTTTCGCTGGTCGTCTCTGAACCATGGGCCACCCGCTGCGAGGTCACGGTGAGCTCGGACACCGCAGCGTCGAGTTGAGCCGTATCTTTAAGAATTTCGCCCAGGGTTTTTTGCAGCGTAACCAGCAATTGGTTGAACGAGGCCGCAGTTCGCCCCACCTCGTCGGAACCGGAAACCTCCACGCGCCGGGTTAAATCGCCGCTCTGCTCGACTTCGCCTATCACCGTCTGCAAGCCCGACAACGGGGCAACAATGGAGCGAATGATCTTCCAGGCAATGAAAACACTAAGCAACAGGCCGACGGCAAAAGCTATCAGCATGTTTGTGCGCGACGATTCATACGCTTTCGTGGCTTGCTCAAAGTTCTCTTTTGCGAGCCTGCCATTTATTTCTATCAGGTCATGGATAGCACGTTCCACAGGCAGCCCCAGCGCTCGGAATCCCTTGACGACCCGCTCGTGGACCTCATAAGAATAATCGTTCTCACGTAGCGAATTGATGGTGGGGCGGAGAGCCTCCTTGATAAACCGGGCATAGTTTTCGTCGAACTGGCGTTCCAGTTTCTCTTCTTCACTCGTCTGAGGGATAGATTTATAGACAACCCACATTTCGTCTATATCCTTAAGCCGCTTTTCGACCGCGTTCAGGTGCTCCACAACCGAATGGTCGCTGTGGATTTTGTTAATCTCCGAGTCGGGGTTGTGCTGCAAAGAGCGGAAAATATTGGCAAATATATCGCCAAGGTCGCTTTCGATCCTGCCGAGATAAGTCAGCGCAGAAGTCCTTTCGTTGTACATGACCGCCAAGTTATTCGATATCGTTACCATGCCGAACATCCCGAACAGCGCGACGATAACGGTAATCGTGGAGGCGAACGCGGTCAGGAGGGAAAGCCTGCTGCCAACGTTGAGTCTGTTAAACATGGTGTACTCCAAAGGAGGCGCCCGGCAACCTGAGGCAAATCAAGGCAAACCGGACAAACTGAAAGGAACGCCCGTTTTCATGAAACGGGATTTTTTATGGAACCGAAAACTCCCCTGAACCGTCTCGGTGAATCCCCCACCTTCGAGCTAGGGTGACTCAAAACGGCCCCGCCCTCCAAAAGAGAGACGGGGCCGTTCAAAGAAAGGGCTGCCGTGTGTAACGCCTTGCAGCAAGCGCGACAACAAACTACTGTGTGCAGCAAAAATCGAACCAGGGCCACAGGCTTGAGGTTTGAGTTCTTTTTTAGCCGGGTAGATGCCGTTTTTTCCGCCGCCTGGGCGACGATGGCGGTAATTCGTGGAGGCGAGCGCAGTAAGGAAGAAAAGCCTGCTGTTAACGTTGAGTTTGTTGGGCATAATGCGTTCTAAAGGGATCGTCCTACAGATTAGACAAATTGAGCGATGTACCCATGCTTTCAACAAGTTTCTACGAATCGAATTTTTTCATGGCGTAAAAAATTCACACCATTCATAAGTTTCGTAAGGCTTATACAAATATCCTTGATATGTCGTCTTGACATACTGAAAATCATGTAACTGCTGAAAGTGACAATCATTGCGCCAATCTCGCCCATGGTGCGCGCGCAAAAAAAAACGCAGTCCGGTCAGGACTGCGTTAAATCCACACCAAAGATGAGGGTGGAGGAGACACCATGAGACCGCGCACTGCGCGCGATCAAACCGGCGCGGATTATGGGTCTAAACCCACATAAAACGCAAGGTCTTTATGCGCCTCACCCAAAACTTCACCTCAATAATGACAAGTAGGACGAAGAACCCCGCACCGCAAAAGGGAAAGCCGCCTGTTGCGTTTACACCGCCCGTTCTTCCATCGATTCAGGCCGCGAACGGTAACTCGCTGGTGGTTCGATATGCCGGGAACGAAACAGCAGACGCGACAACTCGATCAAGGCGAGTTGATACACCCCGCGCTTGAACTCGATGACTGCGTCCAGCGGAACCCAGTAATCGTTCCAGCGCCAAGCATCAAACTCTGGATGCGGGCTGGATCGCAGGCAAACATCCGTGTCGCGCCCCGTCAGCCGCAGCAGAAACCAAATCTGCTTCTGGCCGCGATAGGTGTTGCGCCACTCCCGTTTGACCCAATGTTTGGGTACATCGTAGCGCAGCCAATCGCGGGTACGGCCAAGAATCCTGACGTGCTCGGGGCGCAAACCGATTTCTTCCTGTAACTCCCGGTACATCGCCTGCTCCGGTGTTTCACCGTGCTTGATGCCACCTTGCGGGAACTGCCATGAATGCTCGCGGACGCGCTTTCCCCAGAACACCTCATTACGAGTATTGACAAGGATGATGCCGACGTTCGGGCGATACCCTTCACGGTCGAGCATGATCGAACCTTCAGATTCGTAAAGTTAAGGTCGATTCTTTCATACTTGCCCGCACATTTGAAGCCATCATGTTGCCGCGCGCTGAAATGAACTTGCGGGCGCGTTAGAATTATTGAACTAAAACAACCTCGAACCATTGTCATGCGCGCCAGCCAATTTCACTTCAACACCCTCAAGGAAGCCCCCGCCGATGCCGAAGTCGTGAGCCAGAAGCTCATGCTGCGTGCGGGCATGATCCGCAAAGTTGCCGCCGGTATCTACGATTACATGCCGTTGGCACTACGCTCCATCCGCAAGATCGAGGCCATCATCCGCAACGAACTTGACCGCGCGGGCGCGCTGGAGATTTCCATGCCGCTGGCGCAGCCCGCCGAGTTGTGGCAGGAAACCGGGCGATGGGACAAAATGGGCCAGGAAATGCTGAGGATGCGCGACCGCCACGGGCGCGACTTTGCCTTCCAGCCCACGTCGGAAGAAGCCGTCACCGACATCGCCCGTCAGGAACTCAAAAGCTACCGGCAACTTCCACGCAATTTCTATCAGATTCAAACCAAATTCCGCGATGAGCGCCGCCCCCGCTTCGGCCTGATGCGCGGGCGCGAATTCATCATGAAGGATGGCTACTCGTTCGACCGTAACGCCGAAGGTGCCGGTAAAAGTTACGAGGCGATGTACGCAGCTTATCGCAACATCTTTGACCGTATTGGTCTCGTCTATCGCGCGGTTGCTGCCGACACCGGCGCGATTGGCGGCGACCGCTCGCACGAATTCCAAGTCATCGCCGAAACCGGCGAGGACGCCCTCGTTTATTGCCCGGATTCAGATTACGCCGCCAACATCGAACTGGCCGAAGCCTTGCCGCTCATCCCGGCGCGCGGTGCTGCATCCGCTTCGCTCGTCAAAACCGCCACCCCCGGCATGGAGGCCTGCGGCGCGGTAGCCGAATTCCTTGGCGCGCCGCTCGCCTCCACCGTCAAATCGCTCGTGCTCGCCAGCGATGAACTCGATGAGGCCGGGAACAGCGCCGCCACGACGCTCTGGCTGCTGCTCGTCCGGGGCGACCATGAACTCAACGAAACCAAAGCAAGCAAAATCGACGGCCTCAAAGCTGGTTTCCGCTTTGCTTCCGAGTCCGAAATCATTGAGCACTTCGGTTGCAAACCCGGCTATCTCGGCCCCATTGCCCCCTTGAAACCCGTGCACGTCGTTGCCGACCGCACCGTGGCCAACATGACTGATTTCATCTGCGGCGCGAACGCCGAGGGCTACCACTACACCGGCGCGAACTGGGGGCGCGACTTGCCCGAACCCGAAACCGTCGCCGACATCCGCAATGCCGTCGCCGGCGACCCTTCGCCGGACGGCAAAGGCACGCTTGCCATCGACCGGGGCATCGAAGTCGGGCACGTCTTCTATCTTGGCGACAAATACTCCCGTGCCATGAATGCCACCTTTCTCGATATCGACGGCAAACCCCGTTTCTTCGAGATGGGCTGCTACGGCATCGGCGTCACCCGCATCCTCGGCGCGGCCATCGAACAGAACAACGACGCGCGCGGCATTCTCTGGCCCGCCGCCATCGCGCCGTTTGAAGTCGTCATCTGCGCCGTCGGATGGGGCAAATCCGAGGCTGTGCGCCTTGAGGCCACGCGGATTTACGAGGCGCTCACTACAGCCGGTGTCGACGCCATTCTCGATGACCGCGACGAGCGTCCCGGCGTGATGTTCGCCGATTGGGAACTCATCGGCGTCCCATTCCGCGTAACCGTCGGCGAACGCGGCCTGAAGGAAGGCATCGTCGAAATCCAGCCCCGCCGGGGGGGCGAACAAGTAAAGATTGCCCCCGTTGATGCCGCCGGATACCTCGCCGACCTCATGCGCCGCGCTTGCGCCGTGAGTTGCGAGACGTGAAGCCCCGCTTCCCGCTCCTGCTCGCCGTTTGCGCCTGTGCGATAACCAGTCCGCTGGCGCAAGCGGGAAACCAGAAAGAAGAACGTCTGGCCGCCAGCGTGCGTACTGCTTTGCATCATGCCGTGAGCGACGCCCCGCCCACCATTGCGATTGAAGATGCCGCCGAGCGTGACCGCTGGCTCAGCGAAATGTCCCAGCGCCTCGAGAAGCGCGTTCCCGACCCAAACACCCGCAAGGAACTGTTGACCACGGTTCATTACGAAGCCACTCGCGCGGGGCTCGACCCGCAACTCGTCCTTGGCCTCATCCACATCGAAAGCCGGTTTCGCAAATACGCGATATCGAAAGCTGGCGCGCGGGGCTACATGCAGGTCATGCCGTTCTGGGTCGAAGCCATCGGCAACCGGGAAGACAACCTTCTCCACATGCGTACCAACCTGCGCTACGGCTGCACCATCCTGCGCCACTATATCGACCTCGAAAAAGGCAATCTCTATCTCGCCCTGGGCCGTTACAACGGCAGCCGGGGCAAGCCAGAGTACCCGACCCGCGTATTCGCCGCCTTGAAAAAGCAGTGGTCATGGGAGCCATCGCAAACGACCGCGCAAGCGGCGGCCGATTCTCCAGCGCCAACCCCGGCGGCTCCTGCCCCCGCGAGTGTGCCATCCCCTCCTCCTGCCGCCTTGCCACCAACCGCCGCCGTGCCGGACAAACCGGCTCCGGAACCGTTACCGCCTGCTCCGCAGCCTTCCGCCCCGGCAAGCAAACCACCCATCACAGCGCCGCAACAAACCGCTGCCGTAACACCCGCTCCGGTTCCCGCCCTCCCGCGTGCAAAAAATGCTCCCAGTCCAGCGCAAACCGCTTCGCGCATGCCTGTCCGTCGGGATATCGTCATCGTGCATTGACCGAAAATCCCCTTCCTTTTCGCCGAACTTATTTTTTTACAGGCAGTGGATGCCAAATAGAAGTATTGCCATGATTCGCCACAAGAATTATTTCTTTTTGGCCTTTTTCTTCTTCGATACGAGGTTTTCGTACAGGGCGACGAATTCCTGAGTGAGCTTGTGGCGAGGGTCGAGGTGAATCATCGGGGTCGCGTGTTCGTGCGATTCCCTGATCTTCACCGAAGCCGACAGATACGGTTGCAGTACCGGCAAGCCTTCGTCGATCAACTCCTGCACGACTTTTTGCGGCAGGTTGGCGCGTGGCTGGTATTGGTTGACCACGATGCCTTCCACTTTCAGGTCGTGATTGTGGTCGGCGCGGATTTCTTCGGTGTTGGCAAGCAATGCGTAGAGCGCGTTGCGCGAAAACTCGTCGCAATCAAAAGGGATCAGGCAGGCATCGGCGGCAATCAGGGCCGAGCGTGTGAAGAAATTGAGAGCGGGCGGCGTGTCGATGAATATCTGGTCGAAGTCTCCAGCGATTTCATCGAGCGCTTCGCGCAGTTTGTAAATTTTGTAACGGGATTCCAGCTTGCCCTGCAATTCTTCCAGCCTAGGGTGAGAGGGCAATACAGAGAGCCGCTCGAAAGGCGAGGCGGCGGCAAAGTCTATCGTCTTTTTGGGGTCGAGCCGGAACATCAGGCTTTGCTCGAAGAACTCCGCGAGCGTGGCTTCGGGCGGTGTGGCGTTGCCGCCAAGCAGGTACTGGGTGGAATTGCCCTGCGGGTCGAGGTCGACCACCAGTGTGCGTTTGCCTTTTTTGGCACTGATTGCCGCCAGGTTGCAGGTGATGGTGGATTTGCCGACCCCGCCTTTTTGATTGAAAACTACGCGCCGCATGACGTTTTCTCTCCGGTTCATTTCATTGCCATGCGGCATTGTGCCCGCTCCCGACAGAAAATCAAACATGCTCCGAAGTGAAGCGAGGGTAAACCCCAAACTGATTACCCTGTACGCATCCTCTCCCGGAAAGCTAGAATGCGCCTTTCCGGTTTTGCCCGCAGATGAGACTGCCAGGGCGCGTTTATTGGTTTTTTGAGGATAAATATGGATCAGGATTTCATCGCCGCCGCGCTCGAATATCATCGTGCGCCGACGCGCGGGAAAATTTCGGTTGTGCCGACCAAGAGCTTGACCAATCAGCACGATCTCGCGCTGGCGTATTCGCCGGGGGTTGCAGCGGCGTGCGACGCGATTGTTGCCGATCCGGAACAGGCGCGCGAATTGACCAGCCGGGGCAATCTCGTGGCGGTCGTCACGAACGGCACGGCGGTGCTTGGCCTGGGGAACATCGGCCCGCTCGCTTCCAAGCCGGTGATGGAAGGCAAGGGATGCCTTTTCAAGAAATTCGCGGGCATCGACGTGTTCGACATCGAACTGGACGAACAAGACCCTGACAAGCTGATCGACATTATCGCTTCGCTCGAACCGACCCTGGGCGGCATCAACCTGGAAGATATCAAGGCTCCCGAATGTTTCTACATCGAGCAGAAGCTGCGCGAGCGCATGAAAATCCCGGTCTTCCACGACGACCAGCATGGAACCGCCATCATCTCGGCGGCGGGCCTCATCAACGGCCTGAAGATCGTCGGCAAGGAAATAGACAAGGTCAAACTCGTGTGTTCGGGCGCGGGTGCGGCGGCGATTGCCTGCCTTGACCTCATGGTGGGCTTGGGGCTGAAGCGCGAAAACGTTTTTGTCTGCGATTCGCGCGGCCTGATCTACCAGGGACGCGAACCGGACATGGAGCCGACCAAGGCGCGTTATGCACAAGCGTCCGACGCGCGTACCCTGGGGGATGCAATCGTTGGCGCGGATGTCTTCCTTGGGCTTTCCAAGGCGGATTTGCTCAAACCTGAGATGGTGGCGAAGATGGCCGACAGGCCGTTGATTTTCGCGCTGGCTAATCCGATCCCCGAAATTCTGCCCGCCGAGGCTAAGGCTGTCCGCCCGGATTGCGTCATCGCCACGGGTCGTTCGGACTATCCTAACCAGGTCAATAACGTCCTCTGCTTCCCCTTCATTTTCCGGGGTGCGCTCGACGTGGGCGCGACCACCATCAACGATGAGATGAAGCTCGCCTGCGTCAAGGCCATTGCCGAACTGGCTCAGGCCGAGCAAAACGACATCGTAGCCTCGGCCTACGGAGGCGAGGAACTGAGCTTCGGGCCGGATTACATCATTCCCAAACCGTTCGATCCGCGCCTGATCGTCAAGATTGCGCCAGCGGTTGCGAAGGCGGCGATGGACTCAGGCGTCGCCCGGCATCCGATCAGCGACTTGCACGCTTATGCTGCCACCCTGAACGATTTTGTGTACCGCTCCGGTATCGTCATGCGGCCCGTGTTCGCGGCAGCCAAGAGCGTACGAAATGAGCTCAAGCGCGTGCTTTACGCTGAAGGGGAAGATGAGCGCGTCATTCACACTGCGCGCGTCGTGATTGAAGAAGGGCTTGCCCGGCCCGTGCTGATTGGCCGTCCTTCCGTGATCGAAGCGCGCATCAAAAAAATCGGCCTCAACCTTGTTTCCGAACGTGACTTCGACGTGATCGACCCGGAACAAGATCCGCATTACCACGAACTATGGAATGAGTATTACAGACTGATGTCGCGTAATGGCGTCACGCCTGTTTTGGCCAAGGTGCGAGTGCGCCGCGACTCCACGCTGTACGGCGCGTTGCTGTTGCGCCAGGGTTATGCCAACGCGCTCGTATGCGGCACGTTCGGTTCTCACGCCTACCACCTCCAGCATGTACGCGACGTGATCGGCCTTAAACCGGGGGCGAGCCAATTCGCGGCGATGGATTTGCTCATGATGCCTGGCCGTGTGCTGGCGATTACCGACACGCAGGTCAACGAGAACCCGACCGCCGAGGAAATCGCCGAAATTGCGCTGGCAGCGGCATCCGAATTACGCAGCTTCGGAATCGAGCCGCGTGTGGCATTGGTGTCGCATTCCAACTTCGGCAGTTCCCAATCGGCTTCGGCCCGCAAGATGCGCGCCGCCAGCGAGATACTGCGCCGTACCGCACCGACGCTTGAATGCGATGGCGAAATACGCGCCGACGTGGCGCTGTCTCCCGGAATTCGCGCTGTACAGCACCCCGATTCAACCCTCAAGGACGAAGCCAACCTGCTGGTGATGCCCAATCTGGACGCGGCCAATATTTCGTTCAACTTGTTGAAGGTTGCGTATTGCGACGGCGTCACAGTTGGCCCGATCCTGCTTGGCCCGGCTAAACCTGTGCATGTCGTTACCCCTTCGGCCACCGTGCGGCGGCTGGTCAACATCACCGCGCTGGCGGTGGTAGACGCGGCGGGGTCGAATACGGGAAGCAAGTAGCTCCGATGAAAGTCGAGCCTGTGTTGTCGTGCAGGATCGTTTCGTAATCTTATTTACGGATAAGCACTCACTCAGTAAGCAACCGATAGAGCGTCATCAACATGCCCGCCGTCGCGCCCCAGATGAAGTAGTCGCCATAGGGCATGGCGTGGAAGCGGCGCATCTCGCCGCCGTTTATCCGGATGCTGTGCTGCCGGTGGTTGGCAGGGTCGAGAAAATGCGCCAGCGGCACTTCAAACGCTTCGGCAACTTCAAAACCGTCCAGTTTTAGCTTAATCGGCGGGTGCAGGAGCCCTACCACGGGGGTGACGCGAAAACCGGTTCCGGTCAGGTAGTCCGGCAACCGGCCAATGAGTTCGACCCGTTCCGGGGCAAGGCCGATTTCTTCTTCCGCCTCGCGTACCGCAGTTTCTTCGGCAGAGGAATCGCCCTCTTCCATACCGCCGCCGGGAAAGCTGATCTGCCCCGGATGATGGTGTAGATGATCGGTACGCCGGGTGAAGAGCACAGTAGGGCTATTTTTTCGGTGCTCGTGAAGCACCAGCGGCACGAGCACCGCCGCCGGGCAGGGCTGCGCGCCACCCGCGCCGGGCCAGTCCCCGGCAGCGGCGTCAGGTTCCTCCAACCCCGGCTCAGATCCGACCCGCGCCAACTTCTGCCGCAGTTTTTCCACGATTTCATGCGCTTTACTCACATTCGCCCTTCGCTATAGTTTCTTCCTCAAACGCATCAGCTTGCCGTCGCGCCGCATTTCCATCTGTTCGAGGATATTCATCCCAAGCAACACCTGAGGCATATCGGCCTGCATCACAACCGCATCGATATTATCGAAACGCAACCCGCCTATCTTCAACGATTTCAGCGTCACCCGCCACGTATCGACCAATCCGCCCGCAGTATGCGCCCGGCTCTTGTGCCCGTCATCCAGGTCTAGCCCCAGACTCTGCGCGGTCGAATAACCGATGGCGATGAGCGAAGCCCCCGTATCGACAAGGAAGCGAACACCACGCCCATTGATTTCCCCATCGATCAGGAAATGCCCCAAAGCATCTGATTCGATGGTGATTTCCACACCACGCGCCAGCACCCTCCGGGCTTGATCGCGATCAAGCGTACCCACGCCAGCCTTGCCCGCATCGCCGCCCGTCTGCCGTACGACCCGTTCCCCCAGACGCAGGGTTTGGCGTCGCCCCTCGAATTCGACCACCGCCGCATTGTCTTTGATCGAGAGCAGGCGTACCCCGTCCGGCGTGCTCTTCCCCACTGCCAGCAGTTGCGGCGGCCCATTATCGACGTTGATCACGGCACGGTTCCCCACAATCCCCGACAAGGCCAACTCGGTCGCCTGCGCTCCCCCCGCCATCGCAATGGCGAGCAGCGCCAGCCCAGGCAAGGCTTTCACCTGCTTCAGCATCCACACACCCTTCGTCCGGATTTACTTATACGGATGAACGCTATCGTTCCAAACGCACTTGACGTCAGCCCGAAACGTCACAACACTCCAAACGTACATTCAGGCGTGAGAACTGATATGACTTTTTCCACAAAACGGGTATTGTCCGCGCGCTTTTCTCGCTCAAGCGGCCATGACGGACGGACGAACGGGTTCACTCTGATCGAAATGCTCATCGTGATCGCCATCGCCGCCATCCTCGCGGCCGTCGCGGTTCCCTCGTTCAGAACCATGAACCGCAATATGGCTGTTCGCGGCGCGGCCGACGAACTTGTCGCGGGCATCCAGTTTGCCCGTTCCGAAGCCATTCGTACCAATCAACCGGTCTTGCTGTTGCTCGATGGCCGTAGCTGGCAAGTTTTCAACGATACCGATGGAAGCCGGACTCTCACCGGCGATGAAGTGCTGCTGCGCGTAGGCAGCTATTCCGAGTTGATAAACGCCCAGGCCGCAACGTCATGGTTTGAATTTTCCCCAACCGGTACGACCACGTTGTCCACGGGGACGTTCCCAGCGGGCGTCTGCCTGACGACCACTGACACTCCGCCGATCCAACGCCGGGTATTGTTCCCGGCGCGCGCTGCTTCCCCCGTGATTCAAGCCAGTTGCAGCTAAAGGCATCACGGATTCAAGGCCGCTAATTTGCCCGGACTCAGGCAAAAGTAACGGCTTTAAAAAAACGCCTCGCTGTATCCTCCGAGTATCACTGGCGGCGCATGCCGCCAGAAATCCGAATAAGAGCATCTCATCCGATCTGCTCAAGGAGGTCACATCATGAGAACCTCGCTTCCCCATAAATACTGGATCCGCCTGTTCGTGGGCGTCATGGCAATGGCGTTTTCACTTGGGTACGGTTTCTCGATGTCGGCATCCGCTGCCTCGGCGCTTCCACAGGCCGGGGAGGATTCAGGCACGGAAGCTCCAGCGCCTGAAACCCCACAGCCCCCGAAACCGAAACCCCCTCATCAGACAAGCGAGCATTGTTGACCGCCCCTGTGGTCAATAGCGTCGTCGCGGTGATCTGCCGCGAGACACGCTGATGAAGTTTGAGGCTCCCCTGAACTGCTTCCCTCTTGAGGGAGGCGTCATCCGCCAAAGGTGGGTGACGGAAGAAGTCTGCCGAGGATTCCCTGACCGGGAGGCCGGAGTAAATCAAAAAAAAGGAAAGATCATGAAGACTTCAATTCATTTTCGCCATTCTCCCCAAGCATTGACAATCCGCACAAGCCCCCTGGTTCAGGCCGTCGCAATGGCCATTGCGATAGTCAGCTATAGCGGAAGCGCGCTGGCGCAAACGGTTAATTTTCCTTCCGTACCGTTGACGGTTGCCACAGCCGTTCCGGCTAATTTGTTATATATCCATGACGATTCCAATTCAATGTACTGGTCGTATATGCCGGACGACATACATCGATCAACCATGGGGGCGCCGGGCACATCGAAAGTTCCAGTCATATTTTATATGTCGCCGGATCTTAACAAGGCGTACTACAACCCGGAATTCAGATATATACCTCCTCCCGCACCACCCGGAATCAGCATTGTCGATGCGGACAACAAACCCGTTACGGACGGCACTCTTGGCAACGCGAAATTCACAGATGCCTGGTATAACGGTTACGACCTTGCGTACCGGAATCAGGCTGGTGCTTATGTCACCAGTGGATCGGATTCCATTAACCGCAAGGTCAACTTGAGCACGAGTTACATTCCCACAGACTATTGGAGCCTTATTTTTAATAACACTGCATATAACGCTCCAATTAAAGGTACTCTGGCCAACTCTGGCGAATTCCTGAACATCACAACGCCTATTTCCCTTTCCGGGGCTGGGACAAATAAAAATTACTATTACAGATGCCCGATGACTGCGTGGAAAAATTACCCTACGCCCACAGCAACCGCTGGCAACTATAACGAATCATTGTGTACGGGATACACGCTCGTCACCGATGAAGAAAAGCAGAATTTTGCCAATTGGTATTCCTATTACCGCACACGAAACAATGCCTCCAAGGCAGGAATCGCCAGGGCTTTCGAGAAGCTCGACCCCAGCGTCCGCGTAGGCTGGGGACTCATCAACAAGAAAAACTCCGTCAGCATTGACGGAAAAAGCGTCAACACGGTCATCCAGGGTGTGCGGAGTTTCGATATCAACAGGAAAAAAACGTTCCTGGACTGGCTATATAAAATCTACCCTGCCGCCATGAACAGGTCGCCTGTTTTCATCAGCTCGATGAGCAGCACAGAAAAGGATGCGGGCGGCACACCGCTCAGGAGGGCGCTGGACAATGCCGGACGGTACTATGACAGATCGGATGGTGCCAACTTCGGCCCTTGGGCGGACGATCCCGCCAAACCGGGGAACGCTGCCACGGAGAAAGCCGCCGCATGCCGCAAGAGTTTCACCATACTGATGACCGACGGCTATTGGAACAGTGACGCCGCCAGCACCACAGGCATTGTGAACGTCAACGTCGACGGCAGCGCGCCCTCCCCGTTCAAGGATAGCTATTCCAACACTCTGGCGGACATCGCCTGGTATTACTGGAATAAAAAACTCCTGCCTTCCTCGGTTGCCAACAAAGTTCCCAAGACCCCGGCTCCCGGAACGCTGGGCGCTGTTCCCCCGAAATACCGGGATGGCGCCGAATATCAGCATGTGACGACCTTCACCATCGGCTTGGCGGTAGTCGGCTCTGTCGATAAGGACAAAGCCTTCAAGGCAATCTATGATCCTTCAGTCGGAACGATCACCTGGCCCAACCCCGTTCCTGATGGGAACAATACTGAAAAAATCGACGATTTGCTGCACACCGCCGTGAATGGGCACGGGGACTTTTTCTCGGCCACGAACCCCGACGAATTCGTTGCCGGCATGTCATCCATCATCAACTCCGTCAACAGCGCGCAAAAAGCTTCTTCAGGGAACATCGACGCCAGTTCTTCCCAGGTCGAACCAGTCTCAGTCGATGTTTACATCTACAAGACGAATTTCAAACCTGATGACTGGAGGGGAGAACTCATCGCCCAGAGAGTAGATCGGGGAACCGGGCTTGAAGAAGAAGTCTGGCTTGCCTCGGAACAGATGCCTTCACCCACGGCGCGCAGGATATACACCCGAAAAAGCAACAACAACGGGGTCTCCTTCACATGGGCCAGCTTGGACAGCCCGCTTCAGAACGCCCTGAGGGGGCCGGGGCAACTGCTCGACGGACAGAAGGTTCTCGACTACATCCGAGGAAGCAACGAAAACGAGGGTCCGAATCCCGGCCAATTCCGTCCCCGTTACCGTGGCGGCGCAAACCGTGCCCCGCTTGGCGACAACCCACACAATTCGCCACTTTTCGTCAAATACAGCGAATCAGCCAAGACGCTTTTTCTGGGAGCCAATGACGGCATGCTGCATGCTTTTGACGCCAGCAATGGCAAGGAACAGTTCGCCTACATTCCGTCAGCGCTGGTCTCAAAACTGGCTGAACTCACCAACGGACACAATTTCTATGTAGATGGTGAAATCCTGGTGACGACGCCGACCCAGACGCCGGATCAGTATCTTCTGGTCGGCGCCCTCGGACGCGGCGGCAAGGGACTGTACGGGTTGGATGTAAGCAATCCGGCGACTTTCCAGGAGAGCAATGTCAAATGGGAGTTCAACGGCTCCCAGGCCTGCCCCGACCCCAATCCCAGTTCGGCCTTTCTGGGCAATGTCATCGGTTCGCTGGCATACGCTGAGATCAGCGGGCAACCGAGCGCCGTCTTCGGTAATGGCTACAATAGTTGCAATGACAAGGCTGCCCTGGGCATAGTGAGTGTCGCCAATGGCAGCGCGACTTTCATCAAGGCATCGGACGAACTCGGCAATGGCCTTGCGGCTCCCAGCATCCACGAAGATGCCGTAACCCACGCAGTGTCGGCCTATGCGGGCGATCTGCGCGGCAAGATGTGGAAATTCGGATTGATCCCGCAACTCTCTGGTACGCCTCAAAAACTTTTCGACACGGGCACGGCGGATCGGCCGATTACCGCGCGCGCTGCGGCAGTGACGCTCAATACTGCCCCCGATGCCAAAAAGACTTTCGTCTTCTTCGGAACAGGGCGTTACCTCACTATCTCCGACAGAAGCATCCCTCCAGTACAGCAAAACATATACGGGCTGACCGACAACGATGGTTCCACCCTCTTGCACAGCGACTTGCAAGAGCGCGTTTTCGGCACGACGGGTTCCGTAAGCGGCGTTCCGGTGAAGTCCATCTTGCCGCTGGCGGGTAATGCCGTCACGAACAACAAAAAAGGCTGGTATATTTCCCTGGTCGAAAAAGGCGAGAGGGTCGTGAGCACACCGATTATCGTTCAAGACATCGCCATATTTACCACGATCATCCCGCCCGTCGATGGCGATCCCTGCGACCCGAAAGGTTCCGGCTGGCTCTACTTTGTAAACGCCCAAACCGGCAGCGCACTGGACTTCGTCTTTCTCGATATCAATGGCGACGGGAAACTCGATGAGAACGACAAGGTCGACGGAAAATCCCCCTCAGCCGTCAAGGTTGGCGACCTGCTCGGCGGCATGCCTGGGCAAGCCAAAATGGTCAACGGGCGGGTGGTTGTCTGCGGGCTGGATTCGGCTAACTGCATTTCGTTTGGCACCCCATTCTCACAACCCGACGACGACACGCACGACGGTGCGGCTCGTGGCCGTATCTCCTGGCGCGAGATCATCAACTAAGGATCGTTCATGAACACGCAGAAGGGGTTCACACTGCTGGAGCTGGTGATCGTTGTTGCGATCGTCGCCATCCTTGCCACTATCGCGATACCAAGCTACCAGTCGTACATGATAAAAACCCGCCGGGCGGCGGCAGCGACCTGCTTGCTGGAAATATCGCAGTCGATGGAACGCTTCCACACCGTGAACATGACCTACATGGGCTATACCCTGCCAGCTCTACAGTGCAGCAACGATCTGGCAGGGCACTATATTTTCACCCTGTCGGATCAGGCCGCGCGCGCCTACCTTCTCAGTGCCACCCCCCAAGGCGCGCAAGCCAGCAAGGATCCCGCGTCATGCGGAACCCTCACCATCGATCAGGCCGGGCAAAAGGGAGCCGCAGCAGACGTCAGCGCGTGCTGGAGGTAAACCCCTGCGCCGCCATCTTCCGCCGCAGGAATGCAATTTGCGTTTGCAGCGGAAGCGACTTGGGGCAAACGTCCTGGCAGGCGAGTAACGACATGCAACCGAACACGCCGGTATCGTCGCCGATCAGTTCATAAAAATCGTCATCCGTGCGGACATCGCGCGGGTCGAGCCGGAAACGCGCAATCTTTCCAAAACCGACCGCGCCGACGAAATCCTTACGCATCTGCGCGGTTCCGCAGGCAGCGACACAACAACCGCATTCGATGCAGCGGTCGAGCTCATAGATCTGCTCGGCGACATCGGGGTCCATGCGTTCTTCAACGCGGCAAATGTCGACCTCGCGCTCCTTCGTGTGCAGCCAGGCTTGCAACCGCTCGCTCATACCGCGCATCCATTTTCCGGTGTTGACCGAAAGGTCGCCAATCAGCTCGAAAAACGGCAGCGGCGCAAGCGTGATTTCATTGGGCAGATCGCGGGTCAATGTACGGCAAGCCAGTTGCGGGCGCCCATTGACCATTATCGCGGAACTGCCGCAAATACCGGCGCGGCAGACGAAATCGAATTGCAGGGTCGGGTCTTGGTGCTCGCGAATTTCGTTGAGGGCGATAAACAGCGTCATGCTGTCGGCCTCTTCAATCCGGTACTCCTGCATGCGCGGCGTCGAAGCGGGGTCTCTCGGGTCGTAGCGCAAGATGCTGATGCGTAACTGCCGGTGTTGTTGCCGGGCATTTTGAGCGATGTCGTTATCAATGGCGCTCATTGCGCGGCCTCCAGCGGTTCATCGAGTCGTTCGTTGCGACCCGCGAGCGAAGCGGGTAATTCTCCAACATAAGGCATGAGGGTTTCCTGGACGGCAAAGCGATCCTGGCCTTCCATCTGGCTGCGGATAGCTTCTATTTCCTGCTGGCGGCGCGGCGTATCCGGATGTTCGATGTAGTCCTTCGCGCCGTAACCGCGCCAGCCCGGCGGCAGTTCCATCTTCATGACATCGAGCGGCTCATACTCGAAACGCGGCAAGGTGGCCGCCTCATCTGGCCAGAAAGTCAGTGTGCGTTTGAGCCATTCCTTGTCGTTGCGCCGGGGGAAATCCTCGCGGAAATGCGCGCCCCGGCTCTCGGTACGCAAGTAAGCACCCTGCGCGACGGCAAGCGCCAGTTTGAGCATGCGCCGGACACGATAGGCCGCCACCAGTTCAGGATTGGCCGCGCGCGACTTGCCGGAAACGCCGATTTCGGCGCTCCGCTCCCGCAAGCGTTGCAGATGCGCGACCCCGGCGAGCAGCGCGTCGCCCTGCCGGAAAATACCGACGTGATCGGTCATGACGTGCTGCATCTCGGTGTAAATCTTGAACGCGTTTTCGCGCCCGCCCCCATCGAGGAGCTTTGCCAGCTTCGCCTCCTCGCGCTGTACGAATTCGCGCGCGAGCGTGAGCGGGAACGGCGCGCCGTTTTCCGGTTTGTCGCAGAAATCGGCAATGAATTCCCCGACGATCATGCCCGCGACCACGGTTTCGGCCACGGAATTGCCGCCAAGCCGGTTGAAACCGTGCAAATCCCAGCAAGCCGCCTCGCCAGCCGCGAACAGTCCCTTGAGCCAAGGCGACTGGCCGCTATGGTCGGTACGCACACCGCCCATCGTATAGTGCTGCGTCGGGCGCACGGGAATCCACTTCTCGGCGGGGTCGATACCGAGGAAGTACTGGCAGATTTCTTTCACTTCGCGCAGGTTGTGTTCGATGTGCTGGCGGCCCAACAAGGTGATGTCCAGCCACAGGTGCGACCCGAAACGCGAAGACACGCCCTTGCCGCTGCGGATGTGCTCTTCCATACGGCGGGAAACGACATCGCGTGAGGCGAGTTCCTTCTTTTCCGGCTCGTAATGCGGCATGAAACGTTCGCCGTTCACGTCCCGCAACAGGCCGCCGTCTCCCCGGCAACCCTCGGTGACAAGGATGCCAGACGGAACGATGCCGGTCGGATGGAACTGCACGGCCTCCATATTGCCCAGGGGCGCGACGCCGGTCTCCAGCGCCAACCCGTGGCCCATGCCCTCGCAGATCACCGCGCTGGTCGTAGCGCTGTAGAGCCGCCCCGCACCACCGGCGGCAATCGCCGTGGCCTTGGCAAGATAAGCGACGAGTTCCCCGGTGATGAGGTTACGCACCACCGCGCCATAACAGCGCCCCCCATCATGAATCAGCGCCAGCGCCTCGGTACGCTCATGCACCTCGACGCCGTGGCAAATCGCCTGATTGCTGGTGGTAAACAGCATGGCATGCCCGGTTCCATCCGCCGCATAGCAAGTGCGCCATTTCTTGGTTCCGCCGAAGTCGCGCTGCGCGATCAGGCCGTGCGCCTCCGTGCGTTCGGTGAGGGTCACTTTCTGTTCGTTGATGATGACCTTGTGCTCACCACCACGCACCCGGCTCCAGGGCGTCCCCCAGGCCGCGAGTTCGCGCACCGCTTTGGGGGCAGTGTTGACGAACATGCGCGCGACGACCTGATCCGCGCCCCAGTCGCTGCCGCGCACCGTATCTTCAAAGTGCACGTCCTCATTGTCGCCCGTGCCTTTGGCAACATTGGCGAGCGACGCCTGCATGCCGCCCTGGGCGGCAGAGGAGTGCGACCGTTTGGGCGGAACCAGAGAAAGCACCACTGCCTCATGCCCGCGCTTTCTGGCTGCAATGGCAATCCGCAACCCGGCGAGGCCGCCGCCAATCACTAGCACATCGGTCATGACTGTCTTCATTGCCCGTCTCCCCGATCTGCGTTCGCTTCCTTCTCCATCACCCAGTCCGGCGTATAAGGTTCGCCCATATAGGCGCGGTGTTCATAGCCAATTTTCATGTACGCGGCCAGGCTTGCCAGTCCCAACACCAGGAAAAACCCTGTCAGAGCCCATTTCACTTTCTTCAGCGCCTCACGGGGCGCGTTCGGCCAACCCCACTTGACCACCAGCCGGTACAAACCGATACCGCCGTGCAATTCCACAGCCAACAGCATGACGATATAAAACGGCCACAAGTTCTCAGACCACACGCGGTCGGACGAAAGGTAAGGGCCGATCTTTTCCGGCCAGAAAAACATCTGGTAGAGATGTGCCGAAGCGAGGAAAAACAGCAGGAACCCGGTATAAACCTGCCATATCCACAAAGTGGAATCCTCATGCCGCATCTGTTTGGTATGCGCGCGGACGATGCGCCATTGCTGGTAATTGATCGGAAACTTACGCACCGCCAGGAGCGCGTGCGCGACGAACGCCAACGCCACAAAACCGACGACACAGGACACCAGTCCCGAATAGGCTTTACCGAAGAAGAAATAGCCCTCGAAAAACCTGGCGATTGTCCACATGGCCGACTCGCTCACGAGGATGGAGGCGACGAAAAACATGTGCAGCCACATGAAGAGCGCGAGGAAAAGGCCGGTGGTGCTTTGCAGCAAGTCAAGCCGGGCCGGCCATCGGCTTTTTCGGGGCTTGTCGGCCAAGCCCGTCTGAATGAAGATAGTTTCGTGAGACACGGTCTGCCCTGGGTACAACGACACAGCCGGGCATGATGCCTTTTTTCCGGATAAAGTCCAGCCGTGATGACAAAATCGGCAAGATACACCGTGAAAGAACCCACGCCCGCAATCATTCCCGACTGAACATAAACACAATTCAGCAGCGGCTTAACCGCCCTCTTGACGTATGACGATAAAATACAAAATCGGGTAAACAGTAATGTTGCAACTCCGCTACAGAAAACACCTGTCGGCCTTTTTTACACCGACAGGCGAGCGGCGACATAGCATATATACAAAAATACAAATGATTCATGATGTTACGGTATTGACAGTTTTACGGCATTAAACTTGCTTGACACTTTTACGTACCAATGCGTACGGTTTATTTATAAGGAGAAATAAAATCATGAACAGCGCAACAAAACTCATCGCCGCGTTCGCTTTCGTATGCACGGCATTCAGCAGCGGCGTGAATGCTGCAACGATTGATTTCAAAGTGACCGATCTCAACGAGGTCAGTCTTGGCCCCGATGGCTACATAACAGGCATTCCTATGGATGGCGCACATATAGGAGTCGCTCAACACTGGGGAGTGGGTGTGCCAGACTCGTCGGATGGCTCGACAAGAGATGTCGCTCTGCCTGCGGAAAATCCACTTCCTTTGTATTGGGAAACCTATACGTTTCTGATCAATACATCGGGAGCCTCCTGGCCATACGATGCTGGTTTCAACATCGGCGTGTACACGGACTCCGATGGGAACACCAAGATGACCATGTATAGAATTCCCGGTTACGGCCTGTCGAGTTTTGATTCCGAAGGGGGTACGATGACTATTGACCCCAGTGGAATCACTACAGGGCAAAGCGGTATTTATTACGACATCTTCTTTGACCTGGAACAGTCATGGGTAGATTTCGGCAATGGGCGTATCTATTTGTCGCAATTTGGGCAGCAGCCTGGCCCAGGCATTTTGGGAGGGTCTATTTCTATGGACATCGAGAGCGGCTATTTCAAAGAGGCTCATATTGTTTATAAGGTCATGGCCGTCCCCGAACCCGAAACCTGGGCCATGCTGTTGGCCGGTTTGGGGCTGATGGCGGGTGTGACCCGGCGGCGGAGAGCAAATCGCTGAACAAGGCTTCATGAAACAAAAACGCCGTTCGGGTTTGGCCGGACGGCGTTTTTTATCTGGACATTCACCGAAGCTACTTGCTTCCCGTATTCGACCCCGCCGCGTCTACCACCGCCAGCGCGGTGATGTTGACCAGCCGCCGCACGGTGGCCGAAGGGGTAACGACATGCACAGGTTTAGCCGGGCCAAGCAGGATCGGGCCGACTGTGACGCCGTCGCAATACGCAACCTTCATCAGGTTGAACGAAATATTGGCCGCAAGCCAGCCTGAGCGCGCAAACGCTGCAACTCACCGATATGCTCCCTGAGGCTTGTAACGGTCTCTCCCTTCAGGTTGCGATAGGTGATGTAGATGCCGCCGATCAGGCCACGTTCGGCCAATGGTTTCAACTCATTGAAATCCCGGAAACCTACCACGAAGTGCTGCCCAACCCGGGACAATGCCGCCCCGCCCCAAAGAACGCTGTATCGCTGCCAGCGGAACCACCCTTCCTGTCCAATCCGAAATGGAACGCCAACGCTTCACGACACTCATCCAGGAACAGGCAGACCGCCTCTACCTGGTGATCGAGCGCATGTTACAACTGGCAAAAGTCGAGCAATTACAACGATTGGAAGACAATCAGGCACTCGACCTGTCCGATCTCGTCGAGCAGGTCGTCGAAGCGCACCGGGCCGCACTGCAAAAGCGCAACCTCTCTGTGAAAATCGAGGCCGAATGTGAAGCTTCCTGTCACGGCGACGCTTTTTTACTACAGCAGGCCATTGCCAACCTGCTCTCCAACGCCATCGACTTCTCCCCAGAGGGTGGCCTCATCTACATCACACTGAAAAAGGATGCCAACAAACTCATCCTGAAAGTCCGTGACCATGGAGAAGGCGCTCCAGAGTACGCCTTACAGCAAATTTTCGAGCGTTTCTATTCACTGCCTCACCCCACGACCGCGCGAAAAAGCACCGGGCTTGGGTTGCCCTTCGTGCGTGAAGTTGCGCGCCTGCATGGCGGCGAAGCGCATTTCGGAAATCATCCTGAAGGCGGTGCACAAGTGTTCATGGACATCGCGATCGGGTAAGCAGCGATCTCAAACAAAAACACTGCACTGCCGCCGTTCATGGATGAGCAAGCTTGGTACAAGCTTACGTCTGATATTTAGTGCCCCCCCGGTCAGACGATCAACTCTCCAACCCCGCCAACACCGCATTGAAGGTCTTGCTTGGCCGCATGACCGCGCCGCATTTTTCAGAGTCCACGCGGTAGTAACCGCCGAGGTCGGCGGGTTTGCCCTGAACGGACCTGAACTCTGTAACGATGTCTTGCTCGTTGGCTGCCAGTGCCTTGGCAAACGGGAGGAAGCGGGCAGCAAGTTCCTTGTCCTCATCTTGGGCGGCAAGCGCCTCGGCCCAGTAGAGCGACAGGTAGAACTGGCTGCCACGGTTGTCAAGCTCGCCTGTGCGGCGTGAGGGGGATTTGTCGTTGTCGAGGAGCCTGCCCGTGGCCTCGTCGAGCGTTTTGGCAAGAATCTGGGCGCGGGCGTTGCCGGTCTTGATGCCGAGGTCTTCAAACGAGACCGCGAGCGCGAGGAATTCGCCAAGCGAATCCCAACGCAGATGGTTCTCTTCGACAAGCTGCTGGACGTGCTTGGGAGCGGAACCGCCCGCGCCGGTTTCATACATGCCGCCACCCGCCATCAGGGGAACGATGGAAAGCATCTTGGCGCTGGTTCCCAATTCCATGATGGGAAAGAGATCGGTAAGGTAATCGCGCAGGATGTTGCCGGTAACGGCGATGGTATCGACGCCGCGTATGACGCGCTCCAGGGTGTAACGCATGGCCCGCACCTGGCTCATGATGCGGATGTTCAGCCCCGTGGTGTCGTAATCCTTGAGATAGATTTTAACTTTCTTGATGAGTTCGGCTTCGTGCGGGCGATAACGGTCAAGCCAGAAAACTGCCGCCATGCCGGAATTGCGGGCACGGGTAACAGCGAGTTTCACCCAGTCGCGGATGGCGGCATCCTTGACCTGACACATGCGCCAGATGTCGCCCTCTTCCACGTTTCGCGAGAGCAGCACCTCGCCGGTTGCCAGGTCGACGATGTTGGCAATGCCATCTTCTGGAATTTCAAAGGTTTTGTCGTGCGAGCCGTATTCTTCAGCCTGCTGCGCCATAAGGCCGACGTTAGGCACGGTTCCCAAGGTCCGAGGATTGAACGCGCCATTGGTTTTGCAGAAGTTGATCATCTCCTGATAGATGCGGGCAAAAGTGGACTCCGGCATCACAGCCTTGACATCTTTCTGTTTGCCGTCCGCGCCGTACATCTTGCCGCCCGCGCGGATCATGGCAGGCATGGAGGCATCGACGATCACGTCGTTGGGCGAATGGAAGTTGGTGACACCCTTGGCGGAATCGACCATCGCCAATTCGGGACGATGTTCGTGACAGGCATGCAGGTCGCGGATGATTTCATCGCGCCAAGTCTCTGGCAGGCTGGCGATTTTCTCGTAGAGATCGGCCATGCCGTTGTTGACGTTGACGCCCAGTTCCTTGAAAAGCCGCTCGTGCCTGGCAAAAGCCTCTTTGTAGTAGATGCGTACGCAATGGCCAAACACGATAGGGTGCGAGACTTTCATCATCGTGGCCTTGACATGCAGCGAGAAGAGCACGCCGGACTCGAGGGCATCCTGCATTTGTTCTTCATAGAACGCGCACAACGCCTTCTTGCTCATGAACATCGAGTCGATGATTTCGCCCGCGAGCAGCGGGACCTTGGGCTTGAGCAGAAGGGTTTTGCCGCTCTTCGTGAGCAGTTCCATCTTCACGTCACGGTCGCGGTCGACCGTCATCGACTTTTCGCCGTGGTAGAAGTCGCCCGCCTTCATGAATGAAGCATGGGTGCGGGATGCCTGTTTCCACACGCCCATCGAGTGCGGATGCTTGCGGGCGTAGTTCTTCACCGACATCGGCGCGCGGCGGTCTGAATTACCCTCGCGCAACACGGGGTTCACGGCGGAACCGAGGCAGCGGGCATAACGCGCTTTGATGGCTTTTTCTTCTTCGTTTTGTGGGTCTGCCGGATAGTCGGGAATCCTGTAACCCTTGCCCTGCAATTCACGGATAGCCGTAACCAGTTGAGGAACCGAAGCGCTGATATTGGGCAACTTGATAATGTTGGCCTCGGGGCGCAGGGTGAGTTGCCCTAGTTCGGTGAGGGTATCGGGCACTTTCTGCCCGTCTTCGAGGCAATCGGGAAACTCGGCAAGGATGCGCGACCCCAGGGAAATATCGGCCTCGGCCACATGGATGCCCGCTTGCACGGCAAAAGCGCGCACTACCGGCAAAAAGGCTGCTGTCGCCAGCATTGGGGCTTCGTCGGTGATGGTGTAGACGATGGTCGGCTGTTCGGACATAGCTGAAATCCTCTCGATCTCTGATGGTAGTGATGTGGGACGTGCCATGACACGGCATTTACCCGCCAGACGGCTACGATGCGAGGGGTGGGATTATATACCGATACAGCGTCGGCATTGGGCGAAGGAAAGGCACGGCGATATTCCAGAGGCTACCATCCCAATTCCTGCATCCATCCGCCCTCCCCCGCGCATTCCTTGGCTTGAAGCGCCACTTTCACATACGGCACGATTTCTTCCGGCAAACCATCGCGCGCGAACCACCCCATGCCGCCACATTTTCCCGGCTCGCGCAGGACGGGTTCGCCCTGCCAGCGTAGCGCGCGCACGAAAAAGTCGATGCGGTTGGTGTCCGAGCGGCGATGGATGATACCGAGCCAGCCAAAATCGCCGGGTGCAATCCGCAAGCCGGTCTCTTCTTCCAGTTCCCGCGCCGCTGCCTGGAAGATGGATTCGCCTGGTTCGACATGCCCGCCCGGAAGGCTGTAGAGGCCGTCAAAAAACCCTGTCCCCGCGCGGCGCAGCAGCAGGACGCGCCCTTCGCGTTCGCACAGGATATGTACACCGGTGGGAATGCCCAAGCGCTCCGTCATCATTCATTCCACTCCACGCGCTCTCAATGCTTGCCGGTACTGCCGAAACCACCCTCGCCGCGATCAGAAGCAGCGAATTCATCGACGACGTTAAACCCGGCCTGTACGACGGGCACGATCACAAGCTGCGCGATGCGCTCCATCGGCTCGATAGTAAACGCCTCGCTGCCACGGTTCCACACAGAGACCATGACCTGCCCCTGATAATCGGAATCGATCAGCCCGACCAGATTGCCGAGTACGATGCCATGCTTGTGCCCAAGCCCGGAGCGCGGCAGCACGATTGCCGCCAAGCCGGAATCAGCAAGATGGATGGCAATGCCGCTTGGAACCAGCGTGGTTTCACCCGGACGCAACATGACCGGCGCATCCAGACAGGCTCGCAGGTCGAGACCGGCAGAACCGGCAGTGGCGTAGGCCGGAGTTTGCTCGCGCAAGCGCGGGTCGAGCAGTTTCATGTCGATGCGGTGCATATTTTTTTATCTCCAAAATCTGATTCGACTCACTTCGTCGGCAGTAAACGGGCAATGCGTTCAACGATCTGGCGCGCGATGAAAGTTTTGGGCGCGCGCGGCAGCGGGTGGCGCCCTTCCTCGTCGTAAATGACAACGGTGTTCTCGTCGCCGCCCAATCCATCGCCGATCAGGTTGCCTACCAGCATGGGCAGACGTTTGGCACGCCGCTTCTCCTCGGCGAAAGTATCGAGATCGCGGCTCTCGGCAGCGAAACCAACACAGAACGGCGCCTCCGGCAAAGCCGCGACTTCGGCGAGGATATCCGGGTTGGGAACGAGTTCGAGATGAATCGCCGCACCCGACTTCTTGATTTTGTGCACGGCAGGCTCCGCAGGGCGATAGTCGGCCACCGCGGCCACCGCGATGAACACGTCCACACCCATCACCGCCGCAAACACCCCATCACGCATTTGCAGGGCGCTCGTCACCTCGATGCGCCGTACCCCCACGGGAACGGGCAATGCCACCGGCCCGCTCACCAGCACGACCTCAGATCCGGCGCGCGCGCACGCCGCCGCCAGCGCGTACCCCATCTTGCCCGAACTGGCGTTGGTGATGCCGCGTACCGGGTCGACAGCCTCGAACGTCGGGCCCGCCGTCAGGACTACCTTACGCCCGGCCAGCAGTTTGGGCGTGAAAAAAGCATTCAATTCCTCGCACAGCACCTCAGGTTCCAGCATCCGCCCTGGCCCGGTTTCGCCGCATGCCTGCTCGCCCACGGCGGGGCCGAGGATGGTGACGCCATCGGATTGCAGCGTCGCCACGTTACGTTGGGTCGCCGGGTTCTCCCACATCTGGCGGTTCATCGCGGGAGCAACGAATAACGGGCAGTCGCGCGCCAGGCAGAGCGTGGAAAGCAGATCACTGGCCAAGCCAGCGGCCAGGCGGGCAATGAAATCGGCGCTTGCCGGAGCCACGAGAATGGCATCCATTCCGCGCCCAAGGCGGATGTGTGGCATACCGTCTTCCATTTTCTCGTCCAGGAACCCCGACCACGCCCGGTTGCCCGACAGAGCCTGGAAAGTCAGCGGCGTTACGAAACGCGCCCCGGCTTCGGTCAAGACCACATGGACGTCCACCCCCATATGCCCGAGGGCGCGCGTAAGTTCGGCGGACTTGTACGCCGCGATACCGCCGCTCACGCCGAGCACAATCCTGCGCCCGCGCAACCCGTCAATGACGTGTGTATAATCCGGCATTTCTTCCTCCAATCCTTCTGTCATGGCAATTACCGACTGGCCTGCGGACGAACGCCCGCGCGAAAAACTGCTTGCGCTAGGCGCGCAGGTTCTCACCGACGCCGAACTGCTTGCAATCTTCCTGCGTGTCGGCATAAAAGGCCAAAGCGCCGTCGACCTCGCCCGCACCCTGCTCGGCCACTTTGGCACACTAAACCACCTGTGCAATGCTTGCGCGGACGAATTCGCCTCGATACCCGGTATGGGGCTGGCGAAGTATGCCCAACTCCAGGCGGTGATGGAACTGGCTCGCCGCGCGCTCGCCGAACGCCTGACTGAAGGTGCCCTGTTCGATTCGCCCACGGAAGTCAGGGACTGGCTGCAACTGCGGATGGCACACCTTCCCCATGAGACCTTCTGCATCCTGCTGCTGGATGCCTGCCACCGGCTGATCGAAGCCGTCGACCTCTTTCGCGGCACACTGAACCAGACCAGCGTCTATCCACGGGAAGTCGTCAAACTCGCCCTGCGCTACAATGCCGCCGCCGTCGTCCTTGCACACAACCACCCCTCCGGTGTGCGCGAACCCAGCCACTCGGATGAACTCATCACCCGCGACCTGCGCGACGCGCTCGCGCTGATCGACGTCAAGGTGCTCGACCACTTCGTCGTCCCCGCGCACGGCAAACCGCTATCATTCGCTGAACGGGGCTTGCTATGAGTCCCTCTTTTGCGATAGCATTGAATGTTTCAAGGAAATCACAAACTTTCAGGAGCACATCATGGCTCGCGTCTGCCAAGTCACCGGCAAAAAACCGATGGTGGGATACAATATTTCTCACGCCCACAACAAAACCAAGCGCCGTTTTCTTCCCAACCTGCAAAACCGCCGCTTCTGGTCTGAGGCCGAGAACCGCTGGATCAGCCTGCGCGTCACCAACGCTGCGCTACGCACCATCGACAAAAAAGGGATTGACGCCGTCGTCGCCGAGTTGCGCGCGCGTGGCGAAAAAATCTAAGCTCACCCATTGAAGAACGGAGACGGTCATGGCTGCTAAAAGCAAAGGCGCCCGCGAAAAGATCAAGCTGGAATCGACCGCCGGCACAGGTCACTTCTACACCACTTCCAAGAACAAGCGCACCACACCCGAAAAGCTCGAATTCAAGAAATTCGATCCGGTTGCGCGCAAGCATGTGGTCTACAAGGAAATCAAGCTGAGATAAGTTTCTCGCCAAAAAAATCCAGCGAGTACGTTCACACGGCAGGCTTACAAATTCAAGTTTTGTACCTCCCACAAAAATCACAAAGGGTTACGGCATATCAAGCCGTAGCCCTTTTTCTTTACAAAAGGAAACCCTGAACAACCTTGGATTCGCTTCGCTCGCAATGACACCCATTTTTACCCGTCATTGCGAGGAGCGAAGTGACGAAGCAATCCATCAAAAGGGGTTATGCAGAGGTTCCCAAAGGGAAAACAATGTTTCTGCCCGTTCAAAACTGACCCGCCCTCGCCTGTAAGGCCGCCAGCGCCGCCAACCCGGCAGTTTCAGTACGCAAGACGCGTGGCCCCAAACCAATCGTCCGGCTGTTGGCGCGCGAGCAGAGCGCCAGTTCCTCATCGCTCCACCCGCCTTCGGAGCCGATGAGAAGATGAATGGACGAAGGGACGGGCTGAATCGCAGAAAGAGGCTCGCCGCCGGGCACAAGAACCCACCGCGCGGCTTCCGTAGCTTGTGCGAGATAAGCGGCAAGGCTTTGCACCGGGGCAACGAAAGGCAGCCTATTGCGCCCGCACTGCTCGCAGGCGGCAACCACAACCTGCCTCCAGTGTTCGAGTTTTTTTTCGGCGCGCTCTCCGGTCAGGCGCAATACCGAGCGCGCGGCCTGCACGGGAACGATGCCACTGGCCCCAAGTTCCACCGCCTTCTGGATGACCCAATCCATCTTGTCGCCACTTGCCAATGCCTGTACCAGAACGACATCGAGCGGCGACTCCCGGCTAACCTCCTGCCATTGGGCATCGACCGCCACAGCCAGGCGGCCACGGACATCGAGCCGCGCATGCAACTCGCCGCCGCTCCCATCGAACAGCACCACAACATCACCACTACCGAGGCGTAAAACCTTCAAGGCGTGATGTGTGGCAGCAGGTGGAAGCTCGACTTCTCCCGCATGCGGTAAAACTCCAGGAAAATAAAAACGTGAAAACGTCATAGTATGTCAGTTAGATTTCGTTAATCTCATGAATTATAAAGATTTTTTCATCTTCATGTCTAAGCGGGCGCAGCGGTAGCGACCCCGGCGACACGGACGCTGAAAGCAGTGGCGTCTACGCGAAGTCCGGGTCGCGCATAAGTTCGGAGATGTCGATCATTTCACCACCTGCCATTAAACACGTTTGACGTTAATAACGCACTGCATTACTATTGCGCCATGTCGATTCAATCCTTCTACTGCCCTGACACAAAAGCCTTGTTCGAGCGTCAGCGCGTCGCCCAGTTTGCCAATATTCAGGCCGTAGCGCGGCGCAAGCTGGAGCAGTTGCACATGGCTGGGCGGTTGGACGACCTGCGTGTACCGCCCGGCAACCGGCTGGAAAAACTCTCCGGCGACCGGGAAGGCCAGTGGAGCATCCGCATCAACGACCAGTGGCGTGTTTGCTTCGTCTGGACAGGGGAAGATGCAGAATGCGTCGAAATCATTGACTACCACTGACGGAGAGCACTCATGAACAAGAAGCTCAGCCCCATCCATCCCGGCGAAATCCTGCGGGAAGAATTCCTGATACCGCTCGGCATCAGCCAATACCGGCTCGCCAAGGAAATTGGCGTTCCTGCACAGCGCATTGGTGAAATCGTAGCAGGGCGGCGAGCCATCACCGCCGATACCGACCTGCGCCTGTGCCGCTTCTTCGGCCTTTCCGAAGGCTATTGGCTGCGCGGGCAGGCGCGTTTTGACACGGAAACGGCCAAGGACGCCCTCGCGTCGCAACTGGCGAAAATCACGCCGTGGCACATGGAAACCGCTCACGCCTGAGCAGACAGCCATCATTTGTCACCACACCAGCGGATTTCACGGGTTAGAGGGCAGCACCCATCTTAGATACTTACGTTCAAGGGGAATGCCCGTCGCTGAACCAGTCTGTCTGAAGCGATCTTAGTCACTTTGCCGAATTTTTAGACAAAACAGCCTGTAAACCGCGTAGTTATCACTGTCACAGAAACCATCGTATTATTATTGCGAGTATGCCTTTGCCTCTCCATCTTTCCCGTCCCGTGCAATCGCCCAACATGCTGTCGGTCTCCCCCGACACGTTGTTGAGCAAGGCGCGTTTGCTCGAAGCCCTGGTGCGCGAAATCGCGGCCTCAGAGATTCTTCCACGCTATCTCAAGGTGTCACGCGGACGCAAGGCCGACGGAACGCTTTTTACAGAAGCCGATCTTGCCTCTCAGCGGCGGCTGGTCGAGGTTTTGCCGACTATCCTGCCTGGGCCGGTGCTTGGCGAAGAGATGAGCAGAGAAATGCAGGCCCGTTTGTGGGGCGCGGGACGTAGCGGCTTATGGTGCATCGACCCCATCGACGGCACAACCAATTTCATCAACGGCATCCCGTTTTTCGCCATCTCGATCGCCTGGCTCTTCGATCACGAACCGCGTCTCGGCGTGATCTACAACCCGATCAGCGAAGAATGTTTCCTGGCCACCCAAGGCGCGGGCGCTTTTCTCAATGATGAAGCGTTGCCGTTACGCCGCACGACCCGCCGCCTGCGCGAAGCCGTAGCAGGTTTCGACTTGAAGCAGGTCAGCCCACACCTAGGCGACGAACTGGTGACGCGCCCGCCGTATTTCTCACAGCGCAATTTCGGCTCCAGCACGCTTGAATGGTGTTTTCTCGCCGCCGGACGCTTCGATGTATACATGCACGGCGGGCAAATGCTGTGGGATTACGCCGCCGGACAACTGATCCTGGCCGAAGCGGGCGGTCAAGCCTGTTCGCTGGACGGCGGAACCTTATCGGCAGGGCCTGCGGTCAAGCGTGGCGTCATCGCCGCCGCCAACCCCCTGCTGTTCGCCGAGTGGCGCACTTGGCTGCAATCGCATTCCTGATCTGAACGCGAAAATACGGAATTTCACGCCGACGCGCCTTTCCGGGATAATTCGCGCTTTCACCGCACACCATACCGATTATCGAGTCCACCATGCCGCAACCACCCGCCCCCGTGTTCAACCCGATCACCGGCGCGCTCCGCGCGCTTGCCATCGACGCCATTCAAAAAGCCAACTCCGGGCATCCCGGCGCACCGCTCGGCATGGCGGAAATCGCCGAAGTCCTCTGGCGGCGCACGTTGAAACACAACCCCGCCAACCCCGATTGGCCAGACCGCGACCGCTTCGTCCTCTCCAACGGGCACGGTTCCATGCTCATCTACGCCCTGCTCCACCTCACGGGCTACGATCTTTCCATCGACGACCTTAAAAACTTCCGCCAGTTCGGCTCCAAAACCGCCGGGCATCCGGAAACCGGCCACACGCCCGGCGTGGAAACCACCACCGGCCCGCTTGGGCAAGGCATCGCCAACGCCGTCGGTTTCGCGCTTGCGGAAAAACTGCTTGCCGCCGAATTCAACCGCCCCGGCCACACCATCGTCGACCACCACACCTACGCCTTCATGGGCGACGGCTGCCTGATGGAAGGCGTCTCCCACGAAGCCTGTTCCCTCGCGGGCACGCTCGGCCTCGGCAAACTGATCGCCTTTTACGACGACAACGGAATTTCCATCGACGGCCACGTTGAAGGCTGGTTTACAGACGACACGCCAAAACGCTTTGAAGCCTACGGTTGGCAAGTCATCTCCGACGTTCCCGGCCACGACCCCCAGGCCATCGAGGCGGCGCTGGCCGCTGCGCGAAAGGAAACCCGGAAACCCTCGCTCATCTGCTGCAAGACCGTCATCGGCATGGGTTCCCCCAACAAGGCGGGCAGCCACGACTGCCACGGCGCGCCATTGGGCGCGGATGAGATTGCCGCCACGCGGGAAGCCATCGCTTGGCCGCATTCCCCGTTTGAAATTCCCGCCGACGTCTACGCCGCCTGGGATGCACGGCAAAAAGGAAAATCGCTCGAAGCCGACTGGCAACAGCGGTTCGATGCCTGGCGCGCCGCCTTCCCCGAACTTGCCCTTGAGTTCGAGCGCCGCGTCATCCGGCGGGAGCTTCCCGCCGACTGGCTTCAGGTTGCAGCGCAGACCATCGCCACTTGCAAGGAAAAAGCGGAAAACATCGCCACCCGCAAAGCCAGCCAAAACACGATAGCCGCCCTGCTCCCTCATCTGCCGGAACTCTTCGGCGGCTCCGCCGACCTTGCCGGTTCCAACCTGACCTTCGTCAAGGGCAGCCGGGGCATGACGGCTCTTGAGGGCGGCAACTACTGCTACTACGGCGTGCGCGAATTCGGCATGACCGCCATTGCCAACGGGCTGGCGCTCCACGGCGGCCTGATTCCCTACACCGCCACCTTCCTCGTCTTCTCCGACTATGCCCGCAACGCCATCCGCATGGCCGCGCTCATGCGCCAGCGGCAAATCATGGTCTACACCCACGATTCCATCGGCCTGGGTGAAGACGGCCCCACGCACCAACCCGTCGAACATATCCCAAGCCTGCGCCTGATTCCCAACCTCGATGTCTGGCGGCCATGCGACGCCGTGGAAACGGCAGCAGCCTGGATTGCGGGCATCGAGCGCACGGACGGCCCCACCCTGCTTGCCCTCTCCCGGCAGAACCTGCCCACCGTCACAGGCAACATCGACGCGGACGACATCAAAAAAGGCGGCTACATCCTCGCCGAAGCCGAAGCCGGAGCGCCTCAAGCCATACTCATCGCCACCGGTTCCGAAGTCAAGCTGGCGCTCGACGCCAAGGCCGCCCTGGAAAAAGAAGGCATCCCCACCCGCGTCGTCTCCATGCCCTCCACCAACGTCTTCGACCGCCAAAGCCCGGAATACCGCCTCAAAATCCTCGGCCAGCACGTCCGCCGCATCGCCATCGAAGCCGCGCACGGCGATTTCTGGCGCAAATACGTCGGTCTGGATGGCTCAATCATCAGCATCGACACCTTCGGCGCTTCAGCCCCGGCGGGGAGGCTGTTTGAGCATTTCGGGTTTACTGTCGGGCATGTGGTGAAGGCAGTGAAAGGCGCAACAAGCGCATAGCCAAAACACAAAGAGAAATAAACCGGTGGCAAAATAAAACAGTCCGGCAGGTTTCCCTGCCGGACTGCTGGATACGAATTGCGTTAAAAACGCATTTCTTATTGTAGCAACGGCTCTCACCCCGGATAGCCACAATACTGAAAATTATGAGGGAGGAAGACATGCTTGGCAAGCCCACCGATCCGCTCACTTTTGGTTTCGACATTGGCATTGCCTCGGTCGGCTGGTGCGTACTCGGCGAAAAACATATCGTTGATCTTGGTGTGCGTTGCTTCGACAAGGCAGAAACTGCCAAGGAAGGCGAATCGCTCAATCTCGCCCGCCGTACCGCCCGCCTCATGCGGCGGCGTCTGCGTCGCCGCGCGTGGCGATTGACCAAACTGGCTCGCCTATTGAAACGCGAGGGGCTGATCGACAGCGTCCAAACCATACACCAACCTGCCGCAAAATCGCCGTGGCAGCTTCGTGTAGAGGGGCTGGATCGAAAGCTCGCGCCACAGGAATGGGCACAAGTTCTTTACCACCTCTGCAAGCATCGCGGTTTTTACTGGATCAGCCGTGCGGAAGAAAAAAAAGCCGAAGCAGACGGGGAAGGCGGCAAGGTCAAGAAGGGTTTGCAGGATACCAAGCGCCGCATGAATGAAAAAAATTACCGAAGCGCGGCTGAAATGGTGCTGAAGGAATTTCCCGATGCACAGCGCAACAAGCAGGGTGAATACAGCAAGGCACTTTCCCGCCTTCTGCTTGCCGAAGAACTCGTCTTGCTGTTCAAGCGCCAGCGCGAATACGGTAACCCCCACGCAACGCCCGATCTCGAAACGCACATTGTTGGATGCGGCGACCGCAAAAGCGGTTTGTTCTGGGAACAAAAACCGGCTCTATCCGGGGAAAAACTGCTGAAGATGCTTGGACGCTGCACTTTTGAAAAAAGCGAATACCGTGCTCCCAAGGCCAGTTTCACTGCCGAACGCCACGTCTGGCTGACACGCCTCAACAATCTGCGTATCGTCGTCGGTGGAAACGCACGTCCGCTCAATGAAGCCGAACGCAGCATTGCCTTGCCCCTACCCTATCAACAGGCCAGTGACTTTACTTATAAGCAGTTGAAAAGCGCCTTGTTCAAGGCGGGTTTATTGCCTGAAAACGTCAGATTCACCGGGCTGGCTTATCCAACACAGCAAACCGAAAACAAAGCCAAAGACCCGGAATCTGAACGGCTAGTCAAACTTCCCGCTTGGCAGGAACTACGCAAAACTCTTAAAGAAAAAGGGCTTGAAACCGAATGGCAAAGTATCGCCGGAGCCGCCGCCGGAGGACAACCCGAACTGCTCGACCAAATCGCCTGGACACTCAGTGTCTTCAAGGACGGCGATGAGGTTGAACGAGAATTACGCAAACTCTCCCTACCGGGTGGAGAAAAGATGATCGAGGCACTCAGCGAAATCAGCTTCGACAAGTTTCACAATCTGTCTCTCAAGGCGCTCCGCAAGATCGTTCCTCACATGGAAGCCGGCTTGCGCTATGACGAGGCATGCGAAAAAGCTGGTTATCATCACAGCCAGTTATTCAAAGCAGGAGAAGGCCAGTACAAATACCTGCCTCCTTTCTACTCTGGCCGTGATAAAGATGGCCGCATGGTATTTGATGACAAGGAGGACATTCCACGTAATCCGGTTGTTCTTCGTTCACTCAATCAAGCGCGCAAAGTGCTGAATGCGTTGGTGAGCCGTTATGGCTCGCCTTCTGCCGTGCACATTGAAATGGCACGAGATTTGTCGCGTCCAATGGATGAGCGTAACAAAGTCAAAAAAGCCCAGGAAGAGTTCCGCGACAGGAACGAAAAAGCCAAAGCCGATTTCATGGCCGAATTCAATATGCCCGCCAAAAGCCGGGAATTTGAAAAATACATGCTCTACCGCGAACAGCATGGTAAATGCGCCTATTCACTGAAACCGCTTGATCTTGATCGAGTATTACACGACCAAGGTTATGCTGAAGTCGATCACGCCCTTCCCTATTCGCGCAGCTACGACGACAGCAAAAATAATAAGGTTTTAGTGTTTGCCAGTGAGAACCGCAACAAAGGCAACCGCACACCTTATGAATACCTGACTTCGTTCGCGGGGGGCGAAAACGGGGAACACTGGCGCAGCTATGCCGCCTTCGTCGAAAGCAACAAGTCCTACAGGATTGCCAAACGCAGCCGCTTGTTGCGTAAGAATTTCGGCCAGGACGAATCCAGTGAATTCAAGGAGCGCAACCTCAACGATACGCGCTACATCTGCAAATTCTTCAAGAATTATATCGAGCGCCATTTGCAACTGGCCGAAGGCAGCGACAGCAAACGTTGTGTCGTACTCAGCGGGCAACTCACGGCATTTCTGCGCGCCCGCTGGGGATTGACCAAGGTACGCGGAGACAGCGACCGACATCATGCGCTCGATGCTACCGTTGTCGCCGCATGCAGCCACGCGCTTGTCAAACGTCTCTCCGACTATTCCAGGCGTAAGGAACTGAAACACGCCGAAAATGCAATTGACGCGGAAACTGGGGAAATCTTTGATCTGGATCTGTTGTCGAAACTGGAACAACATTTTCCAAAACCCTGGGAATATTTCCGGGAAGAACTCCTGCTGCGCCTGAATACGGACGATCCCGCTTTGCTCAAGAGCGAAGCGGAACGTTACGGCTATCCGCCAAAAACCGTGGAAAACCTGCGTCCCCTGTTCGTTTCCCGCGCACCGCAACGCCGCAACGGTGGCGCCGCGCACAAGGACACCATCTATTCCCAGCCAGAACGCTTGAAGAGTAAGGGAAGTGTCACGCAGAAAGTGCCTTTGACGGGTTTGACGCTCAAAGACATGGATAATCTGATCGACCCGCACCGTAATGAAAAACTTTACGCAGCAATACGCGCTCGGCTGGAAGCGCACGGCGGCAAAGGCGATAAAGCCTTCCCCTCGGACAATCCGTTACACAAACCCGACCGCAACGGCAATCCGACCGGCCCCGTCGTCCGTACCGTTACGATGATCATCGACAAACTTTCCGGTATTCCGGTTCGCGGCGGCATTGCCAAAAACGACACCATGTTGCGCGTAGATGTGTTCAGGCATAAAAAAGACAAGAAATATCACCTCGTCCCCGTATATATACACCACGCGGTAGCAAAGGAATTGCCCAATCGAGCAATTGTGCAAGCCAAAGATGAGAATGACTGGACGCTCATTGATGAAGGCAACTTCGATTTTTGTTTCTCCCTTTATCCCAATGATCTGCTCAAAATTGGCCTGAAAAACGTGGTTATTCAGGGCTACTATGCAAGTTGTGATCGCTCAACTGGCAACATAGGACTTTGGATGCATGATCGGAATACAGCCATTGGCAAAGATGGGTTCATTCGCACGGGCGTCAAGACAGCACTATTTCTAGAAAAATTCCACGTCGACTCCTTGGGCAACATCTACCCTGCCCCGCCGGAGGAGCGCCGTGGCCTGGCGTAGCGTAATGATCTCCCGTCCGGCGCGTCTGCGGCGGGAACATTACTCGCTGGCCATCGACCAGGAAGAAACGGCCTTCGTGCCTTTCGAGGATATTGCCGTAATCGTTCTCGATCACCAGCAAATCACACTAACTCACCCAGTACTTTCAGCCTGTGCCGAATACGGCATCAGCGTCTATGCCACCGGCGGCAATCATCAGCCCGCTGGCGTTTTTCTGCCGTTTCTTTCGCATTCGCGCACTACGCGCATGATGCGTAAACAGTTGACCATGACCCGCCCGACAGCCAAACGTATCTGGGCCGACATCGTGCGCCGCAAGATCGAAAATCAGGCCACCTGTCTGCGCCTGTGCGGAAAAAGAGGCGTGGAAAGGCTGGAAGCCTGTATGCGAAGGGTTCGTTCCGGCGATCCGGATAATCTGGAAGGACAAGCCGCCGCGCTTTACTTTGTACAGTTGTTCGGCGCGGATTTTCACCGCAACGACGAAGCGCGCTGGACGAATGCCGCGCTCAATTATGGCTATGCCGTCTTGCGAGGCGCTATCGCGCGCGGCCTGGTAGCGCATGGTCTACATCCCGCCATCGGGTTATTTCACGACAGCGAGCAAAACGCATTCAACCTGGCCGACGATTTAATCGAACCTTTTCGCCCACTGGTCGACCTGCACGTCGCCAAGCGCCCCGCCCTGACGGAAGGCAATCTGATACCGGAGGACAAACAAGCCCTGATTGCCCTGCTGAATGTGGATGTCGACATGGCACAGGGAAAAATGTCGGCGCTCTCTGCCATCGAGTACGCTGTCGAGAGCTTGGCGCGCGCCTACGAATCCGGCCACGCTGAACTCGACCTTCCCCGTCTGATCGGCCTCCAAGCGCACAAGCTGGAGTATTGTTCACGCCGACCGAAAACTGAGCATGTAGCGAGGGGTATACCGGCCCAAAATTGACCAGGGTGTTTAACCTGTTCTGCCTAATTTTTAGGCAGGGGAAACGAGGTGATCACCATGGAGTTG
>Ga0082212_10000296_pt1 | contig 71836 bp, 50 predicted proteins | sample TergutNt197P3_FD_71548 | JGI IMG/M metagenome (GOLD analysis project Ga0082212, IMG submission 71548) | Neocapritermes taracua P3 segment gut microbial communities from Petit-Saut dam, French Guiana - Nt197 P3 | ecosystem: Host-associated > Arthropoda: Insects > Digestive system > Gut ...
CATCGGCATTGGCGCTCGTACCGTTTGTAGTCCCTTTTTCCTGAACGTTGGCGCCTGAAACCGGTCCGAAGTCGTCTGTGATAATGCCCCTTACCGTTACTTTTGCCTGCTGGAGGGATGTAGAAGACACATCCGCGCCATCAGGCCCGCCCGTTGCAGCGTTTGTATGAACAAACACTGCGGATGCCAGCAATACAAAACAGATTGCGGACAATTTTTTTCCTAATAAAGGAAAAGCAGTCGAAAATTTAATCATAAAAAATTTAATTTGTTGATTAATAATGTTTTTAGTTTTTAAATTTAGTCTGTACCATGCTATTTCAGCATGATAAACATAAAAATTTCCCTGCAAATGTATACGTTTATTAGTTCGGTAATGTGACAAAATCGTCCACATTTTATGCGCAAATTGTCCACAGACGCATTTTTAACACATATAGTATGAAAAAAAACGGCAATTCAGTTTATAAGAATAGAGATATTATAAATTCAGCGTTAACAGCGTTTCTCCCTTTACGTTCAATACGGTCAACGTCATTTGTTTGCCCTGTTTGCGTAGGATTGATACTGTGGCGCCCTGTTCGCTGTTCCCGCCTCCAATCACTACGGGAAAGTGGTTCCCGTCTTCTCCCTTAGCTATGTGGTTGAACCGGTGCGTATGTGCATTGAGGCAAATATTGAAAGGCGCTTTTGCGAGGATAGGACCCCATTCGTCGCGACACGGGACATAAGCATCTGCACGCATACCATACACCGGTATATGGTGTATAAGGACACGTTTGGCTGCCGACTTAAACGGCTTGGACGCTATTTCATTCTTCAAAAACACGGCCTGGTCCTTGCGAAACCGCGTAAAATCATTCAGTCCGTAATAGACCCATGTGTCGTCGGTCTTGTCTTCGCCGCAATCCATAATCACAAACCGCGTGTCGCCGATATTAAAAGACCCGTACGAATGGTCGCCGCCTATCTTCCCTAACAGGTTCCAAAGGAAAGGTGAGTAAGCGCCACGTGTCTCATGGTTTCCGCGAATGAAAACTGACGGTACCCGATCGCCGCCTATCCCCCGACTGTAATGGGAAATACTGCGTACTGCCGCTTCCTCCGTTTGTACGTCGGCTAAGCAGTCGCCATTAAAAAAAACGATATCATAGGGAATATCCTTCACCTGCTGGAGCAGCCTGTCGAAAAGCGGATGAATATCATGCAGGTCATTGAAAATAACTGCGGTAAAATCGGTTTTGCTGTTATCCAGGGTAGTGAAACTGGCGATTTGGCTTCTGGTAGTTTCACCGAACAGCTTGCTGTATGCCTGGTACAGTGTGATTTCACGCGAACATACCCTGTAATAATAACGTGTTCCAGGTTTAAGTCCGGTCAGGCGAATGCGGTTCAGTGTATTGTTGGCGATTGCAATACCTTCTTCCCATGTTTGCGTCTGCTGCAACCGGAGGCTGTCGGTCCCGTACTCAACCCAGCTATGACAGGGTACGTTAGTGAGCCACATAACCGTTATTCCGTCGGTAGCAGGGTTTTGCAGGTATACCGGCGTTCGAAAAATATCTTCTTCAGCCGACTTCAACCGTATATCAGCAAAAAGCGGCAAATGATCGGAAGCCATCGGCTCGTCGAGTACGCGGCGCTGCCATACAGCGTATGTTTGTCCCTTGGGCGTATATCCCAGTATATAATCGATGGTACGTGTGGGGTTGTCAGATCGAAACGTGAACCACGCCGTGTCGGACAGGACCGTCCAGTTTTGTTTGAAAGCTTCTATCACAGGGCTTGCAGGCGTGGCATTCAGGTCGGCGGCTAAAATGACAGGTTTGTTGAAATCCTTTACCGCGTTGTCAATAATATCTACGGAGGCAAGCCGGTCTTCTGCATTCAGCGAAAAGTGCGAACAGCAAAAGATATATTTATCAAATTCTACTATCAGTAGCGAACGTGCTTCCTCTCTGCCGGGTAATGGAAGCCGTTTTGATGACAGCGGTTTTTCTTTCGACAAAATGCCGATGCCATACTTCCCGCCATCATAAGAGATAGAGGCGCCATATTCCGAATACATTGCGGTGAGGTTTGCCAATTGAGACAGCACATCTACGCCCTTGCTCCGGTTCGTGACGCTATCTAATTCCTGTAAGGCAACCATGTCGGGCGCCGTCCAGTTGATTACTTCAGCAAGTCGCTGATAATCGGTTACATTATCCATCCCGACCGCGTTACGAACATTGTAACTCATCACCCGAACAGTATTTTCAGTTTGCGGGTACGTCTGCGCATAACTGCAAATGAAATATGCAAAAAAACAGAACAATAAAATTTTTTTTCTCATAAGTACCATTTTTTATCAATTTTATTAATTTATCAAGCGCAAAAGTACATTATTAATTTCACCTGCCCAAATCTCTTTTCCGCTTCAATGATTCGAGGTAATAGTAGTCTGCATAATTGAGCGGGACGTCGATTTCCGAGTTGTGCGGAATACTTCCCACCGAGTGCATCAGCAGAAAGTGTCCGTTTGTTCCGGGCGTTGCGCGGTAAGCCGGCGAGGCAAGCGTGCTTAAAATTTGATCCGCATATTCGGCGTATATTTCGGGATTTTCGACGTCCATTGTACTTATTTCATACAACGCGGAGGCTATACATGCAGCCGACGAGGCATCGCGCGGTTCATTCGGGATATTCGGCGCATCCATATCCCAGTAGGGAATCCTGTCTGTCGGCATGTTCGGATGATTTTTCATGAAATGAAATGTCTTCAATGCCTGATTCAGGTATCTCCTGTCTTTCGTTTCGCGGTAACAGGCCGTAAAGCCGTAAATCGCCCATGCATGTCCGCGACTCCACGCCGATTCATGTGCGTATCCCTGCGCCGTATGGCGGTTTCGTACCGTTCCGTCGCTTATGCAGTAGTCTATTACATGGTAACAACTGCCGTCCGGTCGAAAAGCCTCCTGCAACGTCCGGTCGGCGTGGGAGACGGCAATCCGGTAGAATGACGAATCTCCCGTATATTTTGTCGCGTCGAACAGTATTTCGAGATTCATCATGTTGTCGATGATGACGGGACACTCCCATCCCCTTTCCGATTGCCAGCCGCGATCGACGTTCCACGACTGGATAATGCCCGGCGCTTCGTGAAAACGGGTAGACAGCGAACGGGCTGCCTGAATAATCACGTCTTTATAATCGGGATGACCCGAAAGACGTAGGCCGTTTCCGAAGCTGCAGCCGATGATAAATCCGATGTCGTGATGCCATGTCAGGTATTGCGCCTCTCTGATGGCTTCGGTATATTTGACGGCAAGCGGTAGGAGCGTGGCGTCGTTCGTCAATTCATAGAGGTACCAGACAGAACCCGGAAAAAAACCGCTTCGCCAGTCGGCATAATCGCAGTAATAAACCGAACCGTCCGCATTTAACTTGACGGGATTCAGAACTTTACCGCTCTTTTCAATGATATTGATTGCGCCACGCATCTGTTCGCGTGCATACGCAATATTTTCTGATATGAAATCCTGCTTTTTGCTGGTCGTCGTTGTACATAAACTAAATGCAAAACAACTGAAAGCAAGTAATGAAAATTTGTTCATAATAATCATATTATAAAACCTCATACGCTATTTTGACCGGATTACAAATCCAATCAACGGAAAATAGGTTATTTCGTCATTGCTGCGTGATGGCATCCCCTGCTATCACGCAGCAATAAACATTTTTAATAAAGCCAGCCTGGCGTACGTTTCAAATTGGGGTTTAATTCAACTTCGGCTCGGGGAACAGGCCAGGTATAGAAATGGTCGCCGATCCACTGGTAAAGCGTACCGCCTGTACGACCGCCCCAGACGCCCTGCGGATATTCTCTGTCGAACTTCGTCTCTTTCAACGTCCTCCAGCGCATTTCGTCAAAGAAGTTTATTCCCTCGCCCATCAGTTCGCGGCGACGTTCATCACGCACATAGTTGCGTGCAGCCGTCTGACTTGCGAACGGTGTGGAAGGCGTCGGGATACCGACGCGATCTCTCACTTCCTGTACCTTGGCCATAGCGCCGCTGAGGTCGTTCTTTTCAATCAGCGCCTCTGCCCACATCAGCAGAATATCGCCATAACGGATGATAGGCTCGTCGATCGGATTGTCCTGCCGGCGTAAAAACTCAAGTCCTTCGCCAACAAATTTGCGGTGCATATAATAAAAGTTGGCCTGTGCATTGGCTATTCCTGTCGGGTAATAATCTTCAGGCAAGTCGTCTCTCAGGGCAGGCTCGGCCTGCGGCTGGTCGAAATAATACTTGCCGTTGTTGGTTGCAGGCCAGCGCGAGGTATACCAGCCTTCTTCGGAACTGTTACTGTTCACGCCCAAGAAGTTGGAAAACGGCGTAATCACATTGAATGCCAGACGCGGGTCACGATTTGCAAAAGCCTCTTTCATGCGGGTTTCGTTACCTTCGGGCATATACAACTCTTTGACGCTCTCCACCGTTATCGAATTTAACTGGGTAATAATCTGCGAAGTAACAGTAGCGTGAATATCCTCTCCTCCAACCTGCTGGTCGCGTATGAAAAATATTTTTCTGTCAGCTACCTCTGTCACCGTTTCCCATTCGGGAATAAAATCGTTCCAGTTGAACGGTTTAACCGTACTTCCGTCTACCACCTCGTACAGGTCAACGACACCCGGAGAAACCTGCAAGTCAGTCCAGCAGCCTCTGCTGTCTTTCGATCCCTGTTGGAAAGGGGCGCAGTATTTCTGTATCCTCGAACCGTAACCCGCCGGTTCCTCAATATACTGTACACTGAAAATCATTTCTTCACAACGTTCCTGCTCTACCTTGAACAGTTTTTTATAATCGGGATACAGTTTGTAGCCACATTCGCCAACTTTTGCAAAATCGGCAATGGCTTTGTCATACTCTTTCATAATCAGATAGGCGCGACCCCTGAAAGCATAAGCAGCCCCTTTACTGACACGTCCTTCACCCATGATCTGATGATTCGGCAACTCCGACGTATTGATAGCTTCGGTAAGGTCCTGAATGATCTGCGCCCACACATCCGATTCGGAGTCTTGTCCTTTGATACATTCTTCGGGAGAAATAGGTTCTAAATATAACGGAACGCCTACGCCGCCGTTTCCGAATAATTCATTCAGGCGGGTATAAAAAAATGCCCTCAGCACTTTACATTCGGCTGTTAGGCGTGCGCGTTTACTTTCGCTCATAGAAATTTCGGGAATATAGGTAATCGCATTATTGGCGCGATGAATGCCCGTATAGCACCATCTCCATGTAAACGAAAACCGTTCATTACCCGGATTGACACCGGAAGTAAACAGGTTACTCACAGCGTAAGAGCCTTGTCCGGTCATACCCAATACATCGAAGCCGTAATAACCTATATCAACTCCCTCGCCTACAATACCGCTGCCTGTCAGCGGTCGTTGCAAGGCGGCATACACGCCCTTAACGCCCAGATCAGCCTGTTCTTCGGTCTTCCACATGCTTTGACCGGAAATTCTGTTGGTCGGCATTTGATCCAGTAATTCGGTACATGCCAACGCCGTCATCAATACGGCAACTAAAACGGATAAATATTTAAAATTTTTCATATCATACATTTTAAAAAGTAATTGTTATACCTCCCGAATACATTTTATTATTCGGATATACATTGGTAGACGAGCCTTGCTCGGGATTGACGCCGCGAAAGTCCTTATGCTTGATGACCAGCATGTTTCCACCTTCAAAGTGCAAACGTAAATTGTTGATCTTGGCTTTATTAACCCATTTTTTCGGTATTGTATAGCCTATCTGCAAAGTAGACAGCGTCAGATAGGAAGTATTGTACAGGTAAAAAGTACTGGCTACCATGGTTGTAGAAGATGTATTTAACAAACGTGGAAATTTCCCCATATAATTGGCATTGGGATCTTTTGCAGGATCGTAATCATTATCACCGCCATTGGCTGCCGCAGCTAACGCATCGTAGGAATAAAACAGTTTTTCGGCGTCTATCGGAAGCGCTTCGGTCTGGCCGGAACTCGAACTGTTGACGCCGCGTTCGGTGATGTAGTGGTATGAACCGTAACGTCCCGACCAGGCCATACTCATGTCAATGCCTTTCCATTCAGCCGACATGTTCAGTCCAAAAGTCCATTTTGGCAGGGATGATTTTTTGATGAATACGCGGTCGTCGGTGGTGCCGTACCTTCCATCGCCATTGGCATCTTCAAACAGCAGCGTGCCGTACCACAGGTTGCCGGCGCCGGTTCCAACTGTCAGGTTATTGAATGAATATTTAGCTGCAATCATGTCTCTAACCCAATCCAGATCGGCTCTGGTACGGATCATGCCGTCTTTCGGACCTCCGTTCGGGTCTACTGCTCCGTCAGATTTGTAATAAGTTCCCGTTCCCTTATACGGCTGGCGAATAAAATATTCGTAGTAGGAGTGTCCTTCCACAATCGCATTATTTCCACTCATAGAAATTGCATCGCCAACATTCGTATAACGCCATGTAGGATTGCCCCATACATCCAGTGTGTTCGGGTCTAATTCGTATTTCAACTCTCCGTTGTAATCGGTTATCCTGTTGGTCGAATATCCGACATTGAGATTCACCGTATAGCGGAAAGCGCCTTTACGGTCGTTCCAGCGCAAATTGGCGTCGAAACCGTTATTTGTCAGTTTAGCCGCATTAACCATCGGGGTTGTTATTCCTGCCGACGACGTTCCCGATCCCATGGTGATATATTGAGGCGGTCGAACGAGCATATCGCGGGTCTTACGCATATAATAATCAAATTCCAGGGACAGGCGATTATTCAGTATACCCATTTCAATGCCCAGATTAGTAGTTGCCGTTTTCTCCCACGACATTTTGTAGTTGGGCAACTGCGAAAATACAACGCCGCTCTGTACGCTTTCGTCAAACACAACGTTCACCTTCGAGTAGGTGGATTGCCAGTCGTAATAACCGCTTACCTGATTACCCAGTTCGCCATATGACGCTTTCAGTTTCAAGTTGTCAATGGCGCCTTTAAGCGGTTCAAAAAACGATTCGTCCGATATGCGCCATCCGGCGGAGAATGCCGAGAAGTTACCCCAGCGGTGGCCCGGTGCAAAACGGGAAGACCCGTCGGCGCGGAAATTGGCTTCAAACAGATACTTGTTTTTATATCCATAGTTCACACGTCCGAAGTACGACAGGATAGCCATCGCCTCTTTGGCGGAACCACCCATACTCTCCATGTTGATACCGCTGGTAATATCGGTGATATCCCAGTCAATCAAACCTTTCTTTGTAGCGCTGAATCCTTTATTTCTGATGTAATACTGTTCATAGGCGGCAAAGGCATTGACGTCATGGTCTCCAAAAGTGTGCGCATACCTGAGCAGCAGGTCGGCTGTATAGCTCAACCTGTAGTAGGAATAGCGGTACGAAGTCGCATTATCCAGTACGCCAATATTTTCGACCGGCCGGTCCGTTCCTTCACGAAAACGGTAGCGGGGCAGGTCGCGTGAGTAATGCTCCTGCTGCTCCTGTAATTCGCGGTAATGAAACTTGGCCTCAGCGGAAATGCCTTTCCAAATTTCAGCATTGGCAAACCAGATGGTATTGATATCGGTATTTTCGTTCATACCTCCATTAGAAGCGACGCTCAGCAGCACGTTGTTCATGTTGGGCATACTGGGGTCTTCCGCTGCACCGTATAGCCCCTTATATTTAGGGTTAATACCCGGATAAGCCTGATACAGATAAGTCATCGAGGTGCTGCCCGGTTCTTTAAATTCTTTCCTTGCCCATGTTTGGGTGCCAACAGTCAGGAAGTCTCCGATTTTACTCTCTATGTTGGCGCGCATGTTAAAGCGTTGCAAACCGGTGTTTTCAAGCGTACCCGGATTATCCATGAAATTTCCCGACAACAGGTATCTGGCATTATCGTTTCCACCTGATACGGAGATACTGTGCTGGTGATACACGCTGGGCTGGAACATAATTTGCGCCCAGTCGGTGTTCGGATAGGCAATCCGGTTGGGGATTTGGTTACCCGTAATCGGATCGGTATAGATGCCGTTAGGGTTTGCATTTGCCGCTGCCCATGCCTGAATAGTTTCTTCCTGATAATACGAAGAAGCAAGCGTATTATTCAATTGCGCCACATTGTGCAGCCTCATCCATGTAGGCATGTCCGAAAGGAATTTTAGTACGGAATAGGCTTGCTGACTTGCTATCTGAGAGGTAAATGTTACTCTCGGCTTGTCTCTTCTCCCTTTTTTTGTAGTAACAAGGACGACGCCATTAGCCGCTCGCGACCCGTAAATAGCCGCCGAAGCTGCATCCTTCAGGAAGTTGATACTTTCAACATCTTCCGGATTAAGAGAAGTCATGTCGGCTACCACACCGTCAACGAGGATCATCGGTGAACTGCTGTTGATAGAGCCTAACCCGCGAATCTGAATCGATACGTTTTCATCACCCGGCGTACCCCTGCCCTGCGTCACGCGCACGCCTGGCGCCAGGCCCGACAGCGAAGCCGCCAGATTGGGTGTTGCGCGACCTGTCAGTTGCTCCGACCCGACAGAGGCAACCGAACCGGTCAGGTTGATTTTCTTCTGCGATCCGTAGCCTACCACCACCACTTCGTCTAACATTTGCAAGTCTTCCCTTAACTGAATGTCTATGGTAGTCCTGCCATTTACAGCAACCTCCTGCGTTACATATCCGATATAGGATACTATCAAAGTTGCATCGGGAGCAACGTTAAACGAGAACTCGCCATCGGCATTGGCGCTCGTACCGTTTGTAGTCCCTTTTTCCTGAACGTTGGCGCCTGAAACCGGTCCGAAGTCGTCTGTGATAATGCCCCTTACCGTTACTTTTGCCTGCTGGAGGGATGTAGCAGATACATCCGCGCCATCAGGCACGTTCGTTGCAGCGTTGGTATGAACAAACCCTGCAGATACCAGCAATGCAAAACTGATTGCCGACAATTTTTTTCTTAATAAAAGAAAAGCATTTGAAAATTTAATCATAAAAAAATAATTTGTTGATTAATAATGTTTTTTGTTTTTTTATTTAGTATGAAACATGCTGATTAAACATGGAAAATGTTAAAATTTCCCTGCAAATATATTCGTTTATTAATTTGAGAATGTGACAAAATCGTCCATTTTTTATACACTAATTGTCCACGAGTGTATTTTTAACATTTTGTAAGGTACCGTTTTTGTCATTACGAACAGGAAATGCATTGCGTCTCTACAATACTATTTCTTTAATTTTTTCAATTTTTTCGGCAGCTATTTTTTCGGCGGTGGGGATGTCGTTTGTTGATTTGACAGGTTCGTGGACTTCGATATAAAATTTAATTTTCGGTTCGGTTCCTGATGGGCGGATGGATATTTTTGTATTGTCTTCCGTGCAGTATTGCAATACATTCGATGTGGTGGGCATGTTGAGTGTAAAATCTTCTTCTTCAACAAAACTATACCCTTTCAGCGAAGCGTAGTCGAATGTCGCGGTTACTTTCGATCCGGCAATATCTGTTAACGGATTGTTGCGAAAATTTTTCATCATCGTTTCAATTTCTTCTGCACCGTGCTTGCCTGTCTTCACAACCGAGATGCCGATTTCTTTTGAATAGCCGTACAAAGTATAGATATAATTCAACAAGCTATAAACAGTCAGCCCCTGGTCCTTTGCATATGCGGCAATTTCGGCCATGATGCAGCAGGCGGAGACGGCGTCCTTGTCGCGCACAAAATCCTCGCACAGGAAGCCATAGCTTTCTTCACCTCCTCCGATATATTTCATTTTCCCCTCTTTCTTTCGAATGACATCGGCTATCCATTTGAAGCCCGTATAGACGTCGTAACAGGCCACTTCATTTTTTTCAGCGATTGCCCGTATGGTTTCGGTGGTTACGATAGTCTTGATAACAAACTCGTTTCCGGTCAGGCGGCCAAGTTCTTTCCACCTTAAGATCAGGTAATAAATAAATAAGATGGCCGTTTGGTTGCCGTTCAGCAACACCCATTCGCCAGCCTCGTTTTTGACGGCTACGCCAAAACGGTCTGCATCCGGATCGGAGGCCAGCACAAGTTCGGCATCAGTTTCTTTGGCTCTTTCTACTGCCATCGCCATTGCGGCAGGTTCTTCGGGATTGGGTGATTTGACGGTCGGGAAATCGCCGCTCACCACATCCTGTTCGGGTACATTAATAATATGTGTGAACCCATATTGTTTCAAAGCTTCCGGAATGATACGCACGCCTGAGCCGTGGATAGGCGTGTAAACGATTTTTATCGCATGATGGCGGTTGATTGCATCGGGTGATAATGAGATAGTTTTCAGTTCATTGATAAAGGCGTTGTCGATCGTTTTTCCGATGAATTCAATGTGATTGGGATTGCCTTTGAATTTTATCTCGGAGACAGAGCGTATTTTGTTGACTTCTGCAATCGTGTTTTTATCATGCGGAGCAATCATTTGTGCGCCATCGTCCCAGTAGGCTTTGTAGCCGTTGTATTCTTTCGGATTATGCGACGCCGTCAGGATAACGCCGCTCTGACAGCCAAGTTTACGTATCGCATAGGAAATTTCAGGCGTGGGACGAAGCTCGTCAAACAGATATACTTTGATGCCGTTGGCAGAAAAGACATCCGCAGAAATATCGGCAAACAACCGGCTGTTGTTCCGGCAGTCGTAACCTATTACGACTTTTATTTCGGGGAGGTTGGCAAATTCTCTGTTTAAATAATTCGATAATCCCTGTGTGGCCGCTCCTACGGTATATTTATTCATGCGGTTAGTACCGACGCCCATAATGCCGCGCAGACCGCCCGTTCCAAATTCTAAGTCTTTATAAAATGATTCGATCAACTCGGTTGGATCGTCAGCTTCTAACATCAACTGTACCTGATAGCGTGTTGCCGCATCATAATCAGCGCCTAACCAACTTTCCGCTTTTTTTCTAACTTCATTAATTAATTCGTTATTTTCCATTATGTTTCGTAATTATTAAATAAAAATTTTTATTTGATTGATACATTTTTTTAAGCAACAAAGTAAAGCAATTTTTCGGAAATATCAAAACAAAAATAAAAATGCTGCCGCAAATCGTCTGATTTACGGCAGCTTACTTTTTAGCAAAAAAAATGATAAATGAAAGATTACGGTTTAGCCCAAAACAGCTTGGTCCAGTAAGTATCCCTGTCTTTCACGGTTTCATAATATTTATTATAGTTTATCTCGCTTACAGGATACCTCCACCGCGTTGGAACATATTCAAATACAATTCCATCGCTTCCTTTAGGCCAAAGCATACCCGACGGATAACCGGTACGGCGGATTTCATTCCATGCTTCGCGTACATAAAGAATACCGAAATTAACCCATTTCTGGGTAATAATGGCGTCCAGCTTATTTTCATAATCATCACTGTTCCATTTTCTATCAGCAAATTCCTCAATTTCGGCAACAGATGGACGTTCAGGATCAATGTAATAGTTCATGATATCACCCCAATAACCCGTTCCCCATCTTATCCTGTGTTCCTGGTAATAGAAATAGAATTCAATGGATTCGCGCACCGCATTTTTGAACGCATCTTCTGCATCGCCCGACGCCCATCCGTTCAGATAGGCTTCGGCTTTAATGAACCATGTTTCGGGAGATGAATATATCTGATGGTCCCACAAGTCGTTATGCCAGAAGAAACCGCCCTGTCTCACCTTTGAATATCCGTTGGCGCCTAAGTTGGAAGATTCTTCGTCGGTTGTTTCGGGTCCCCTTCCGCGATATACCGTATATTCGGGATTGGCTGCACTTTCAGTCGCCAGCGTATAAACGATGTTCAGTCGCCAGTCGCCGTCGCGCATTCGCTTGATCAGCGCTGCTGAACTTTCTTTGCTTCCCGACCAGCCTGCATCACTCATTCCTTGTGCAGGCTGAAGATTCAACGGATCTAAACGACGGTTTTTAACGATAATATTCTGGTCAAAATCCTCAACTACCGGATAGGTAGCCGGATTTTCCAAAATCTCCTTGATAGCTGCCTGCCCTACTGCTGTTATGGAGCCATTGCTGGCAACGCGCAGCGCTGCACGCAAGCGAATAGAATTGGCAAAACGCTGCCACTTCTCAAAATCGCCGTCATTGATGTAATCTTGCGAAGAATTGAATATGGCAGGCTTTGTCATCCCGCTCGAAGGGGCGAAGCGAAGGCCGACGGTTTTCAAATCATCAATAATAAGTTTATATACATCTTCGGCTTTATCGTATTGAGAATGAGCGTCTTCAATTATTCCCGTAAGGGAAATCTTGCCGGCTTCCGTCCATGGCATATCGCCATATAAGTCCAGATTAGCCACCAGATAAGCGTAAATGGCAACTTTCCCTGCCATGTACCAGGCTTCTTCGGTTTTCTTATCTTCTTCACTCAGTTCCAAATAGAGGTCTTCCAGTTTTTTGAAATGCTTCGCCGTTCTATAAAATCTCCCCCAGTTATCATCCATATAGGCCTGATAGCCGGGCGCCCATCTGCTCCCGCCGCTTGAACCGAAAGTTTGTGCCCACCTGCCCATGTTCTGCGAATCAAAAGCAAAATACCGGTGATAGATGGCGCAAAAATGTTCCCTGCTTTGCATAAGCTGACCGGTAAACAGTTTCTGTATCGTTACTGACGATACCGTACTCGGGTCGTTATATTTTTCAGTAAACTGGTCATCGCTGCATCCGAACCATACAAAAGCGGACAACAGCATACTGATTATACTAATTATAAAATTATTTCTGTTCATTTTATTATATTTTATCAGTTAAACATTATCAGAAATTTACGCGCAGCGAGCATCCGAATGACCTGGTCGGGTTGGTGGAATTGCCAATGATAATTGAGTTTTGCCACCCTGTCCCGCTGGAGGACTCACAATCGAAATCCTTAATCGTCTTATAGATATAGAACAGATTACGTCCGAAAACCGATACGGTTAAATCACGCAAGCCGATTTTGGAAGAAACAGAACTCGGAACTCTGTATCCAAAAGCTATTTCCCTCATTTTCCAGTACGAATTTTCCATCACACTGCCTGCATAAGTTCCGCCGCCCGTAGTAGCGTTACCCCAATTATACCTTCCAATAAAATATACATCCGACGAAATGATTATATCGTTTTCCTTATATCCTATCACATTTCCGGCATCGTCGAAAATTTCGTTTACGCCCGGCAAAATCATTCCCTTATCAATCGTAATACTGTTTCCATTGGCATCTGATCTGGTAAATGTTATTCCGCCGCTTTCCTTATCCCGCGCCTGCAAGGTTTCCTTTGTAAGACCTCGCCCTGTCATATACTGACGCTGTTCGCTAATAACATATCCGCCAAGTCGGAAGTCCGTAAACACGTCCAAGAAAAAGTTTTTATAGGCAAAAGCAGTACCGATTCCGCCTATCAGCTTCGGCATGCCGTTTGCAATCTTTTCTCTTTCACCGGTATTGATGGAATAATTACCGTTGGCGCCAACAATTTTCCTGCCATCCGGCGACAACCGTTCGCGACAAAGCCAAATATCGCCCAGAGGCCTTCCCACATCTGCACGGATAATATATCCGCCGCCGCCGCCGCCATCAGTAGTTATGATATTATCGATACCGGGCAACAATTTTACGATTTCATTCGTGGGATTGGCTAAATTTACACGTAAATCCCATGAAAAGTCCTTTGTAAGAACGGGTGTTCCGTTCAGCGCTAATTCAAATCCCTTGTTGACCATCGTACCTACATTGAGCAGGATGCTGGATGAGCCGCCGCTTTGCGCCAATGGCGATCTGAGAAACTGGTCGGAAATCGTCCTGTGAAAATAGGACAGATCAAGAACGAGACGGTTTTTGAAAAATTTACTCTCCAGACCTACTTCCTTTTCTACCGTTTTCTCGGGACGTATCCCGTCATTTCCCAACTGGTCGGGAATGTAATTCCACATGAATCCGGCCTGCGATCCTGCATCATATCTCTCATTCGCCCAGTAAATTCCGGGTGCATTACCTACCATTCCAATGGAAAAACGAAACTTTCCGAAATCATACCATGAGGGCATCGCATCTCTGAATGCATCCGTGTAAAGAAAACTGAAACTGGCGGCTGGATAGAAATAAGTGTTATTGCCCTTTTTTAGCGTGGAACTCTTTTCCTGCCTTCCGCTAAGCTCCAAAAATGCATAGTCCTTAAACGAAAAACTGACGTTTCCCAGCCAGGCGGTTTTTAATTCTTCCAGTTTTTGCGAACTGTTTCCCCGCGCATCGCGACTCACATTCAGCGTAAACATATTTTCAATCGTCAGTCCGTTATTCGTCCATATCTGAGTATTAAGCATGTTTTGCGTTCGACCCGACCATCCGAAGTTGGCGGTTATTCCAAAGTCTTTTGTTATATTTTTTTCATACATCAGCAGGACATCGCCATATAATATATTGTATCGCCTGGAAACCACGTTGTAGGAGCCGCTTGGGTCGTAAAGTGCATTGGGACGCTCCGAGTTGTACATACCCTCCTGTCGGCTGGTAGTGAGGTCTGTTGAAACCCTACCCCGTAATGAAAGTCCGTTGATGATTTTCCAGACAGGCTCTACACTTGATAATATACGGTTTTCGGTTTCATATACATTCTGGTCGTAAAGTTCCCAGAGAAGATTGCGAACACCCCGTGTTGCCAGATCAAACGTACTCCAATCCATCGGGAACGATTCATTGGGCGTTAAGGTACGCTCACCCTGTCCGACATTACGGTAACCCAAACTGGTTTTGTACATTTTTCTCAACAGTGGCACATCCACGAATGACTGGAACATATTATCAAAACCTCCAAACATGCTGTAGGTATTTTTTGCCCTGTTGTGGTATTCCTGTATCATGAAAGTGGTGGTATAGTTTAAGTCAAGGTGTTTATTGATTTTCAGACTGCCTACTAACTGGAAGTTGTTTTTTGAATACGAACTGTTCGGGGCGTTGGGTATTTCGTCAACATAGGTGTAGGCAAAACGCGTACTCGATATATCCGAACCATGGTTGATGGATACATTGTAAGTCTGTGTGAATCCTGTGCGGAATATTTCACCCCACGGATTTTGGGTTGTTGCCTCATACTTGCGTCTGTTTCCATCCCAATAGAGTACTTCGCTCCCGTCGTATTTCGGCCCGAAACTGGCATTGGTATTATACCTGACGCTATGGTACTGTTGACCGTTTAAGGTATTTAAGTAAAAGCCGCCTGTCTCGCTTTCATAAGGCGTCCAACTTGATACTTGCGTACCCGGCCCGTATTTTGTTTGTATGTACGGTGTAAAAGCAATGTGATTCGACTGAAGTGTCGCATTTAAACTCACAGTTACGCCTTTTTCCCGCGCTTTCTTACTGGTGATGATCACCGCTCCGTTTGCAGCTTCCGATCCGTATAGCGCGGTTGCGGCAGCGCCTTTCAGTATGGTCAGGCTTTCGATATCGTCGGGGTTAAGGTCTACAATACCGTTTGACCGTACACGGCCTTCGTTGCCGAAACTGGCAAATTCGTATGAACCGCCTGAGCCTACATCGCCATTACGGACAGGAACGCCATTGACAACTACCAAAGGCTGGTTGGTTCCTAATATGGAACTCACGCCGCGTACATTTATGGATACGCCCGCTGCGCTTCCGCCTTGCATCGTTTCTATTTTAACGCCGGCTGCTTTTCCGTACAACGCCGTAACAAAGTTGGGTGTTCCCGCTTTGGTCAATTCAGCTGCCTGAATGGTAGTTACGGCGTATCCTAACTTTTTCGTATCTCTGGTTAAACCTAATGCAGTCACCGTCACTTCACCCAGCTGAATGTTATCAGGCTGTAGCTGAACATTAAGAACGCGTTGATTTCCGACCGTCAACTCCTGCTTTATGTAACCAATGAACGAAATAATTAATACAGAACGCTCGTTGGGCACTGAAAGCGAAAATCTACCGTCGGCATCGGTCATGACGCCCCTGTTAGTACCTTTCTCAAGAATATTCACCCCCGGTAAGAGGTCTCCCGTTTCGTCGATTACTACTCCGGTTAATGATATTTGTGCATGTAACATTACACAACATGACACCAAAAAACATATAAGAAAAAATGTTTTTATTAGTACTTTCATAAAAGGAAATTTGATTTTGTTCATTTTGTAAAAAAAAATTAAATAAATACTCTGTGTAACAAGTAAATTGCACTCTAATTACATGAATGAGCGCTGATTCTTTTTCCTGCTTTATCCATAGGCATATTTGTTTATAATGAGGTTATTTGGATTGCTCTGCGCTGCAAAAATAGGAAATCGTTTTTAAACCTCCAAATTTTGTCTACAAAAAACTTGCCCGCCAAAAGAACAGGTTTATAAAACAGAAAACTGATTACTGTATTCCGAGATATTCCCGCAGCGATCGGTTACGGTGAGTTTTAAGTGGTGAACGCCCGGTGGCAGCCGTTCTTTGTCGAATGTATAGGTAATCAATGCATTCTTGCTGTCGTATTCAAAAAGGGCGTATGCGCCGTCAATTTCGCCTCTAAAGGATGAAATACCGCTCAGATCGTCGGATATACGGATATTGATTTTCTTGTTAACGCTCCATTTTACAGGTTCTAAAGGTGTGATTTTCGGCGGATTGACATCATAAGTGACAGTAAATACGCCCAGTTCGCTGATGCGTGCGTCTATCCATCCGTCACGGTAAGCGCCTCCTATCCATGCTATTCTACCATTCGGATAAGCGATTTGTACGATCCCGTACTTTTCCACGCCGATAGCTGTTAATGCGCTGTCAATAAATAGAGATAACTGCGCCGGATAATGTAACGGTACAGGCGCAGGTGTAAATGAATGTACCGGCCAGTCAAACCGTTTATCAAAAGAAACCTGATGACATAAATATAGATTACTATAAAGGCTGTTGCGTTGGATAGTCATCCGGATGCCTTTTGCGCTGAACAGGTTATAATCATACCATCGGAGAAGTTTTGTTCCGGCAGTATCCGGTGGCATGACAGCCTGTTTTGTACCTTTCAGGATAATGGGCGCCCGGCTGGTATTTCCGTAAAGATCGGTCAGCGTGATGACCGCATTGTAAATTCTTTCTTCATTGACAGTAACAATCCCGGCATTGCGACTTGCGATAAAACGGGCTTTATTCCCCGGATCAACAAACATTTTTATATAAAACGACCGATTAAGCGACCATTCTTCATAATCAGTATAACTATTAATGTATTTTGACTCTTCCTGTGACATACGGTCAAGATAACTTCTGAAAATCTCAATACTGTCGACAGTCAGCAGGATGTCCTTAATGCCATATGAAAAACTTGTGCCGTTCATACGGTCTATCGCTCTGATTCCCAATCCAATATCGCCCCATACTTCGATTGGTTCGCTTACGACCGGTTGCTCGTTGGCATTGAGTTTGAATGTGATATTTTGCTTTTCAGGACTTCCGTTGACCGCTCCTTTGCCTTTGACAGGATAGATTTTCAACCCCCGGATGAGCGGTTTTTGCGTATCCGGTATGCGTGACTGGTAAAAAGTCAAAGGATCAATCAATTCGTTTGTACGCAAATCGCGCACTTCAAAATGAAGATGAGGGCCGCTCGAACTTCCGGAGTTTCCGCTGAAGCCAATTATTTCGCCCTGTTTTACAGGAAGTACGTCCTGATTAAACGCGATATCAACCGAATAACTTTCGTTTTCATATTGTTTCTTTTTCACTATTTCGGACACATAAGGTGTAAACCGCTGCATATGACCGTGAACCGTCAACAGACTGTCAGTGGGATGGGTGACATAGACGGCAAGTCCGTACCCCCCCGGACTGACTGACACACGCGAAATATAGCCATCCAGTACGGCATGTAATGCATGACCTTCACTACCTCTTGTGCGAAAATCAGCGCCGGCATGAAAATGGTTTGCCCGTAAATCACCAAATCCGCCCGATAATTGCAAAGGGAAATCAAGCGGGCTGGCTAATTGTTGCGCTATCGTATGGATAGTCGTAACAATAATAATAAAAACCAGTGTGGTAAAAATAATTCTCTTCATGTCCTGCAAATTTGTAATTAGTAACTTGTAATTAGTAATTCAATAAAAAGTCCGCTACAATAGGCAGGTGGTCGCTATATCCGTTTCGGAAGATCGTGCCGGTATAAACGCGAAGCGGACTCTGTTCGCCACGGCTATTCTTTTTTGTAAGCAGGAAATCAGCTGCAAATATTTGAGGACTGTCTTCTTTCAGATATCTGTTCCAGTTCGGGCTGACCATCATCTGGTCTAATTGCGACCATTCGTTTTGAAACTTATGCGAGCCATGAAAATTTAACTTTTTGGGGTCGCCAAACAGATTGAGCAGGTTATATTTTTTTTCTTTGCTGTTGATGAGCGTTTGAATGCTTTTATCCGAAGGGGTATCGTTGAAATCCCCCATGATGAGAATATTCGTCTCAGGATTGATACGGTACAAGGAATCGCATAGTTTACGCAGGAACAGGGCGGCCTCTAAGCGACCGGGTTCTGTTTCCTTTTCTCCTCCCGAACGGGAAGGAAAATGGCAGACAAAAACATCCAACCGTTCGCCGTTGATGACTTCTCCCCATACATGCAGTATGTCGCGCGAGCGTCGTCGCGGACTTGAGAAAGGGATACGCTCCGACGAATGGCCGAGGTATTTGAATTTATCGCGCTGATACATAAGTACATTATTAATACCACGGGCATCGTTGCCGGTCGTAATGCAATAGTTGTAATATTGCTCTCGAAGTGGAGTGCGGGTGAGTAAGTGGGTCATGACAGTGTCGTTTTCGACTTCGCACAACCCGCATAACGCCGGCGTTCCCCACTCGCCGATCGCGCTGATTACTTGCGCAGTATTGCGTAAATGGCTGTAATATCTTGCGTTAGTCCAACGCATCTTGCCTTCAGGAAGATATTCGTTGTCATTCTTATCCGGATCATTGTAGGTATCAAACAGGTTTTCTACGTTGTAGAACATCACACGAAATGCCTGCTGGCTATCATTCGACTGCTCGCCGAATGGTGATGTTTTTGCAAGACCGGATGATATATGATTATATTTGCTTTGCGTTCGATTCTGTGAAGTCGAAGTGCAACCGAACAGCAAAATAATCATACATAAAAAGCCGATATGGCATATGCTCCATCGTGACTTATACCAAAACGATTGATTAATGGGAAGTTGATAATTCATTATTCGTTGTTTTCTTCCGGTACATATTCATAGGCGCCGATAGAAGGCCCAAACTCGCTTGTAAGACGGTCGACGCCATAACGGTCTACTGGAAATTGTTCCGCTATGCTACGGTCGGCTTTCCCGATACCCAATGACTCGTCCGACAGCCGGAAATCATAAATATAATCGTAAAGATCGTCTTCATTTTTTCCGTTCTTAACGTACTTCATGCTTTCTTCTTTCGGATTATCTACAAAGACAACCTCATTAAATCTTTCGTTATCAACTTTTTTTGTCTTAATAACGCAGTGATTGAAGCGGTAATTGAATTGTTCGTCATGACCGTCTATATAATCAATACCGGTCGAAAACAGGATTTCTCCCTGATATTTGCTGGTTGTATCGGGCGAGAGGCTGCCGTCGATGATACAGTTGTCGAAAAACGCTTGTAACAAAGGAAATGTATAGTTTTTCACTTCGCCTTTTTCATCAAGGGTGATGATGTTATCGGAAAGGGTGAGCGTAGGGAAAAACCGGGTTTTGTTATGACTTATCATAACGCCTTGCATGTAATTGGCAAGTGTGCAATGCGTAAACTGATATTTGCCGCCCGACAGCATGACGAGGTAATCGCCGGCATTGCTGAACTCTGTGTTCGATGCTTCGATATGGCAGTTGACAGCCTGCAGGATGTTTCCATCCATGTTATTGATCTGCGAATGACGGATGTCGATTTTCTTCCGGTCAGGTGTTGATTCCTCAAACATCAGCCCGGTAATTCCATTTCGTATCTGCGTGTAATTAATCTCGTTATCAAAACTTAAAGCGCCAAAAAACAGGCCGCCCCATTGTGCAGAGATATGATCGTACGACAGAATTGTAGAGAAGTTGTTTAGCCTGTCGGCGCGAAAAACGACCGGTTCGCTTTGCGTGCCAAACGTTTTTAACGTTCCGTCAATCAGCCATTTGGCGTCTTTATGCATATAAAAAGATGCGCCTTGTTCAACCACAACAGTCACGCCTTCGGGAATATAGATACTATCATATACAAGGTATGGACGGTCGGCGGTAAGCGTAGTATCGCCGGAAAAAATTGTCCCTTCCTTCAAGATATGCGCATTTTGCCCATATGCCTCCAATAATACATACTGGGAGCGTCCATTCGTAACAAACACGACCGAATCGAACATGACGAAAGGCGAATTGTCGTCATTCGGATTGACCGTCACTTCCACTGCAACATACAGACTGTCGTTTTTCCAAATGGGGATATCGGTAAAATTATCGCCTTTACGGCCGTCCACATTGATACGAAAGCCGTTACGTCCGCCGCCGGCGAGTACAATTCGTTCGATTTTCAATGCTTCACTGTTCCGGTTGTAGATCATGAAATAGTTTGTCGTTGAGCCGATTGTCGTAAAAACAGTATCGAATGACAGGGTATCTGTCGAAAATGATAAAAAATGATTGGGACTTACAGAGTAATCATCAATAACGCTACAACCCGCAATCCCAATCGCCAGCAAACCTGTTATCCAATATATGAAGCATTTTGTTTTCATAAAATCAATCTTTATTAAAAAACGTGCATAAAACTATTTTATTATACGAATAATAAATAATTTTCAACTTTTAATTTTCAATTTTCAATTATTTTCCTACTTTTGTCACAATTTTTTTTCGGAAATTCGTAATTAAAACAACAGCTATGAAAAAATACATATTGGCATTAGATGCAGGGACAACGAGTTCCAGAGCGATCGTATTTAACCGGAAGGGCGACAGTTGTGCGGTTGCACAAAAGGAGTTCAATCAAATTTTCCCACAAAGCGGCTGGGTTGAGCACGATCCGCGCGAAATATGGTCGTCGCAAGCGGCAGTAATCGCCGAAGCCATTACAAAATTGGGGATTAATGGCACCGATATTGCCGGTATCGGCATCACCAACCAGCGCGAGACGACGATTGTGTGGGACCGAAGTACCGGCGAGCCGGTCTATAATGCCATCGTCTGGCAAGACCGACGAACCTCTGAATATTGTGATGGCCTGAAAAACGATGGATTGTTGCCTGTGATAAAAAATAAAACCGGCCTGATTGTGGATGCATACTTCAGCGCCACCAAAATTAAATGGATTCTTGATAATGTACCTGGCGCAAGAACAAAGGCAGAACGGGGCGAACTGGCGTTCGGGACGGTTGATACGTGGCTTATATGGCAGTTGACGCGCGGAGAAGTGCATGCAACCGATGTGTCGAACGCCTCCCGTACCTTGCTTTTCAATATTCATACGCTTCAATGGGACGACGATCTGCTCAAACTGTTCGATATACCTGCTTCTATCCTGCCAGGCGTTCGCGAATCAAGCGAAATATACGGTCATACTACCTCTACTCTGTTTGCTGCCAAAATACCGATTGCCGGGATAGCAGGCGACCAGCAGGCAGCTCTCTTCGGGCAGATGTGTATTGAAAAGGGGATGGTGAAAAACACCTACGGCACAGGATGTTTCATCTTAATGAATACAGGGCAGCAGCCGGTCGCTTCTAAAAACAATTTGATAACGACAGTTGCCTGGAAAATTGGAGGAATTACGGATTATGCATTGGAAGGGAGTATTTTTGTTGGAGGCGCCATCGTACAATGGCTTCGCGACGGGCTGAAAATCATCAGCGACTCGTCAGAAATCGAAGCGTTGGCCATGCAGGTACCCGATACCGGCGACGTTTATTTTGTGCCGGCGCTGACTGGATTGGGCGCGCCATACTGGGACCAGTATGCACGAGGCGCCCTCGTAGGCCTATCCAGGGGAACCACCGCCGCCCATATTGCACGTGCCGCCATCGAAGGAATCGCCTATCAGACGATGGATGTTATCAATGCCATGGTATTGGATGCCGGCGTTGGACTGAAAGAGTTACGTGTTGATGGCGGCGCTTCTAAAAACAATTTACTCATGCAGTTCCAGTCAAATGTGCTGGGGCAAACGGTTATTCGTCCGCAGACTACCGAAACAACCGCATTGGGCGCCGCCTACCTGGCCGGTTTGGCGACAGGCTATTGGGATTCTGTCGAGGAGATAAAAAAACAGTGGGCTGTCGATATGATATTTGAACCCGACCCTGAGACGGATATGCATTTGGCGAAAAGGAAATGGGCGGAGGCAGTGCATCGGTCGCGGTCGTGGGGGAGGTAATTAGTTAAGAGTTAAGAGTTAAGAGTTAAGAGTTAAGAGTTAATAATTATGTATTTAGAACTTTGATAATTATGGGACAAGACATTTTATTTGAATTTATCGGCACGGCCATGCTTCTTCTGTTTGGCGTCGGCGTGTGCGCGAATGTGAATCTGAAACATACAAAAGGGAACAATTCCGGCTGGATTGTCATTACAGTCGGTTGGGGGTTGGCCGTATTTATTGCAGCCTTTATTGCCGCTCCTTACTCGGGTGCGCACCTGAACCCTGCCATTACAATCGGCTTTGCAATTGCAGGAACTTTTGAGGGTAATATCATCGGGTATTGCATTGCCCAATTGCTGGGAGGCATAGTAGGCGCCTGTCTGGCCTACATCCTGTATAAACAGCATTACGATGCGGAAGAAAATCCGAATGTAAAATTGGGTACGTTTTGTACGGCGCCGGCTATCAAGTCTACTTTTTACAACTTCCTGAGTGAGGTGATAGGCACCTTTGCCCTGGTCTTTGCCGTCTTAATGGTTGCAGGCGCTGAGATTGAAGGACCGCTACCTGTTGGCCTATTGGTTGTCGCCATCGGTATGGCGCTGGGTGGAACAACAGGGTATGCCATTAATCCGGCGCGCGATTTGGGACCGCGCATCGCCCATTTTCTCTTGCCGATCAGGGACAAACGCGACAGCAACTGGGGATATGCGTGGATACCTGTGATAGCGCCCATGGTCGGCGCCTCCCTGGCCGCCCTGGTATATCTGACTGTCTCGTAATTAGCGAGAGGCTACATTCTTTTATCGCGGCGGTACGCAAAATAATACACTTGCGGTAAGACTGTAAATGAGAGTATCATGCAGATAATTATTCCACCGACGATCATGATAGCTAACGGTTTTTGAATTTCCGAACCCATACCTCCCGAAGTGGCTGCTGGCAGCAATCCCATGGAGCCCATTAATGCGATCATCAGAACAGGCCGGACGCGACTGCGGACGGCTTCGTCGATGGATGTCCGTAAATCGCGTGTTCGTTGCATGTTGTTTTTCATTAGCCCTATCAGTAAAATACTGTCTATTGCCGTTATTCCGAACAGGATGATAAAGCCTATCCCTGCTGATATTCCGAATGTAGTTCCCGTGACCCATAGGGATATAAAACCGCCTATGATACCGAATGTCATGGCGCTTGAGGCGATGAGGGTGTCTTTTACCGTGCCGAAGTGCATGTACAACAGGAATAGGATAAGCAACAGTACGGCCGGAATAATGAACGCCAGCCGTTTGGTGGCCCGTTGCTGACTTTCAAATTCGCCTGCCCACACCATTTTGTATTCAGGATGGTATTGCGGAGAAGTGGCGCGCCATTTCTCTACACGCGCTTGTGCTTCGGCAATGGTCGAACCCAAATCGCGGTCGCGAATGCTGAAGCCCAAACCGACATACCGGCTGCTGCCATCGCGGTAGATAAATGTCGGTCCTGTAATCTTTTCTATATCGGCAATCTCTTTTAAAGGTACCTGTTTGCCGTTCATGGCGGGTATCAGTATGTTGCCGATTTTTTCCTTGCTGTCGCGAAATTCTTTTTGAAAACGAATCAGTACGTCGAAAGTACGTTCGCCTTCATAGAACTTGGTGGCCGCCTTACCGCCAATGGCCATTTCTATAACAGCCTGTGCATCAGCCATAGATACGGCATAACGCGCCATGCGTGATTCCTGTAACTGTATTTGCAGTTCGGGCAGTCCGATGCTGCGGAAGACGTTCACATCTTCAATGCCGCGAACGTTCTTAATGATATTGGCCGTCTGGTCGGCGAGGTCTTCCAATTCCTGCAAGTCGTCTCCGAAAATCTTGATTACCAGCGAACTCTTTACGCCTGCGACGTATTCTTCTACATTATCCTGAATCGGCTGACTAAACGCTAATATAATACCCGGATAAATATCCAGCGCAACTTTCATTTCGTTTAACAGCGCGTCTTTTTTGATTTTCCGTTTCCATTCTTTCTGCGGTTTTAGCTCGGCATGAAGTTCAACATTGAAAAAACCTGTAGGGTCGGTTCCGTCGTTGGGACGGCCTGTCTGTGTTAGAACAAACTGCACCTCATCGAACGTACGAAGTTTTTGTTTCATCTGTTTTGTAATATCAACCGATTCATCCAGATTAATACTGTTAGGCAGGGTAGCGCGCACGTATACAGCGCCTTCGTTCATGCTTGGAATAAATTCTGTTCCCCAAAAACCGAACCGGACGACGCATGTTGTCAGTAAAATACAAAAGGCCGCTATCGTGGTTTTTTTGTGTTTGGAACAAAACAGATAAGTATTGTACAGCGAAGAGGTAAAAAAGGCGCTTACCGGGTTTGTTTTATCCCTGATGGGCTTTGTTAATAACAGTTTGCACATGACAGGGACGTAGGTCAGCGACATAATTAGAGAACCGAGTAAGGCATATCCCAGTGTAAAGGCCAGGGGTGAAAACATTTTACCTTCCACTTTTTGAAACGAAAAAACCGGGAATAAAGCGACAACCAAAATCAATTGTGCGAAGAAAATTTGCGTGGCTACGCCGCTTGCGCTTTTCTTTATCAGTCCGCTTTTGCTGACGCGGATAAACCGCTCCCCAAGTTCCTGGGAGCGCTTTTCCATTGCCACATAGATCACTTCGACAATTACAAGCGTACCTTCGAGCAACAGCCCGAAATCCAAAGCGCCCATCGAAATCAGGTTGGCAGGCAAACCCTGTATGCGTAGCATGATGATGGCAAAAAGAAACGCAAGGGGTATGACCGAGGCAACTATCAGGGACGTACGCCAATTGAAAAGAAAAATAAAAACGACAATGGAAACGAGCACAATACCTTCCAGCAGGTTTTTGGTAACGGTGCGGACAGTGGTATTTACGAGTTTTGTCCGATCGAGGAAAGGTTCTATTTGAACCTCCTTCGGCAGAATACGGTCGTTCAGTTCTTCGATCTTCAGTTTAAGTTTTTTAATGACTTCGCCCGGATTTTGTCCGCGAAGCATAATCACAATACCCTGTACGACGTCGTCGTGGTCGTTAAGACCTACCTGTCCCAGTCGTGGCCTTGATGAAACGCTTACTTCGGCAACTTGTTTGACGCGAACAGGCGTTTCACCTTTAACTTCAATTAAAATATTCTCAATATCGTCAATGCTTTCCAATAATCCGATGCCCCTAACCACAAAAGCCTGACTTCCTTCTCTGATAATATCGCCGCCAACGTTGATGTTGCTGTTTGAAACGGCTTCATATACTTCTAAAGGCGATAAATCATAACTGATGAGTTCGGCAGGATTGACTTTTATTTCAAATATCTTTTCTTCACCTCCGAATGTGACAATGTCGGCCACGCCCGGTACAGAAAGCAATTCGCGCTCGACAACCCATTCATTGATTGCCGAAACTTCGCGAATAGGCCAATCGCTCTTGAGAACGTAACGGTATATTTCGCCCGTAGCGCCCGACGGCGGCTCGATAGATACGTCTGCCCCTTCAGGCAAATCCAACCCCTGCATCCGGTTCGAAACATATTGCTGTGCATAAAAGTCGTCAACGCCGTCTTCAAAAATAACGGTAACAACCGAAAGGCCAAACAGAGAAGTCGACCGTACATCCGTTTTTCGTGGTATGGTGTTCATGACGCGCATAACAGGTAGCGTGATGAATTTTTCCACCTCTTCGGCGCTGCGACCCGGCCATTGCGTGATGATCCTCCCGCGGGTATTGGTCACGTCGGGATATGCCTCAATGGGCGTATTCATATAGGCTATGACGCCTGCAACAACTAATAAACCTGTCAGGAACAAGACTAATACGTGGTTGTGCAATGAAAAGGCGACTATGTTTTGAACGAATTTGTACATTGGGGATGAGGGAATTGTGAATTATGAATTATGAATAATTTCTTAGGGTTTTACATTCTTTCTGTCTTCATAGATAAGTAATTGATTTTTAACAACTACGTTTTCTCCCTCTGTCAGTCCTGAACGGATAAACGTGTTTTCGTTGTATGACCCGCTAACCTCTACTTTTTTTATTTGGAACTTATCGTGCGTTTCTGCAATAACAACGTAATATTCACTATGATCGAATACAAGCGCTTGGGAAGGAACGGTTATCATTTTTTCCTGCATCACTTCAATCAGCCGGATGACAACTGACATTTCGGGTTTTAATTTCAGGTTTTCGTTTTGCATTTTTATTCTTGCTTTCAACACTTTATCTTCGGGGTCGAATAACTGTGAAATTGTATTGATTTGACCTGAAAAAATTTCGCCGGGGTAGGATTGTGTCGTTATTTTAACATCCATGCCTGCCCTGACAAATTGCAGGTCGCTCGCATACACATTCGCAATGACCATGACTTCGCTCAGATCGGCAACAACAAATAGAGGCCCGTATTCGGGTGAAACAGGCGTTCCCGAAGAGACATTTTTCATGACAATAAAACCGGTCTTGGGCGATTTTATGGCAAATGAGCCGTTGTCGTTTGGCGTATACGGCGTCATGTCGTTTTTTACGCGGTTGAGCATGGCTTCGGCCTGTTTCATTTTGGATTCCGCTTCAAGAAGTTCCCGTTCGGAAAGTATTTTGTCGCTGTACATGGATTGAGCCGCCTGCCATTCGCGACGCGCAATACCGACTTCCGCTTCGGTGGAAATGAGTTCTGATTGCAGTGCGCTCAGGTCGGCGCTTCGTATATCAAGCAATGTTTGACCCTTTTGTACCTTATCGCCGAACAAAAAACAGGTACGTTCAACAATTCCGCTTATCAAAGGTACATAAGATATTACCTTATCGGCATCAAATTCCACCTTGCCGGTCAGCGTCAGTTCTGCCATATGGTCGCTTAAGATGGCCTTTTCTGTAATAATGTCTTTTAGAAAGAATTCGGCGGTATTTTCGGAAGAGGATGATGAGTTGTCCTTCCTGCCTGAACACGAAAATGCGGTGATTGCCAGCAATAAGATGACTACAAACGTAATGGCTTTAGACCAAGAGGCATCGCTTCCTTTCGGGAAACGATACATTTGGCTACAGCACGATGCATCCCAAACGAATGCAGGAAATAAATTACATGTCATTTCTATTTGTTTGATTATTATATATTTTACCTTATTTAATTAATAACTTCGCTAAAACGCTGCAAAGTAAAGCAATATTTTTGAAACAGAAAAGTTGTTAATAAAAAAGCGTTTTAGTGGAGGGGATACTGCTGATAGAACGGAACATTTAGATTTCAATCGCTGGAAGAAGCAATGAATTGTATTTTCACTTCCCTTTCGTATAGATGGGGGTATGTGCGATAGGCATCAAAGATACCGCGTGCGGTACACCCTACGCCTGAAGTCGAATAATCAAGGTTAAGTGTGATGCCGTTCAGTTCCTGTAATTGATAGGTATATTGCGATTTTGTCAGGTTGTCAGTGGTATAAGGGTATGCGTTGAAGTTAAACCATTCATTCATTGAGAATTGCAATCCGATTCCCTTTTCGTTTGTCAGGCGAAGCCAGCGAATGTCCGTACGTAATCCATGATCTTGCGGGATCAGGTACGGTTCATACATGGCTTTGACGGTTGTGGCGTAGATGCCTGTTTTATAACCTGTTTTACGATCGGGATAATTTTCTTGCGGGCCGCGTCCGTACCATTCAACCTGATTAAGGCTTTTATCTAAGATCATCGTCAATCCGATACGCGGTAACCATAAGGGCATGCGTCCTTGCGGATTAACTGTATGGCTTAACGTAATTTCGCCGTCGGATGTTATTATATATCTGTAGCTATTTTCAAAACCGTTTACGACCCTGCCACGTATATATTGATCCAAATTTTCGGTTTCCTCTTTGCCCATGAGTGAAATATTGCGTACATGAACAAATATTTTATCTGCCAGTTTACAGGCATTTACTGTAATCGGATAATCGACTGATTTATCAATGCCCAATGAATAATATTCGGTTGCCAGGAAACGGCCGAATCCTTCTTTCCAACTGGTTGAGCGGGCGCTTGATGAATTCCACTCATCCAACTCATTCGCAAGTGGCGCACGCCAGACATTGAGCGATATAGGCGATTTCAGAAGCTCCTGACCCTGATAAATGATGGATGCCAATGCGCCGGAATTATTAAATGATAAGGTAAAGTCGTCGCTGATGACAATTATTCCGTTGTCTGATTCCCTGTATGAAAGTGTACTGGATTTATTAACAGAAATATCCGACTGTTGAAGCCTTGCGTTTTCGCTGTTACGGGAAGCAGAATGGATTATTTTGCTGTCGCCCGTAATGACGGGAGGCTGATACCATGACAGTTCCAATTGATCCCAAGCCACTTCATGACCGGCCGGAGCCCATAGTTCATCATTCTTCAGTGACGAGCTAACGGTTATCCGATATTCTTTTCCGGGTATCAGGGTTGGTTTTAAGTAGGGGATTTGTATCTGTTTTTTTGTTAGCGGAGGAATTTGGAGGACTAACTCGCCTTCTTCGACAATGTCGCCGTCGGCTTCCAAAAACCAGCGCGTTTGATAGACGGAGGCGTCTATGAAATGATTGCGATTCCAGACTTCTACCCAGCCTTTTTCTGCGTCAATCAACGAAACGGATAGGGGTTGCGTAGTTTTTTTCATTTGCCACATTTCCGGTTGCACTGTTCTGTCCGGCCAGATACTTCCATAGGTACGTGCGCCAATGCCGTAGCTGTAAAAGGAGCCATGATGGGATTCTTTTTCAAAATCCAGCCACAATACTGCTTTATCCGGCTGATACTGATTCGGAAGCGTAGCTTCTGTAAAAATCCCTACATTATCCAATAGCGCATCGCAGATATAGACATTCGTTTCCTGACCGTGTCTCTCCGCATTTCGACCCACATTCACAGGAAACGGAAAGTTGGCGATACGTCCGCTTGCCGGATGCGACCCTGTTTCCTGTCCGTCAATGTATACTTTCATGAATGACCCGTCATAAACGCCGCTTACGTGATGCCATCTGTATTCCCAATTATCCGGCAGGCTTACGCGAAGCACATTTCGCCTGTTTGTATAGACGTAAAAATCCAACGAATCTTTTCCCTGTTGCTGCAAACCGAACTGGTTACTGCCCTTGGTAATAAAACTTCCCGAACTGCTCGCTAACTTGCGGGGATATACCTCGCAGGTCAATGTCAGTTGGGATGCGCTGATTTCGAGGTTAGACTGGCGATAGATTTCCACCCATTGATCCTGCCCGTTCAAATCCAGCGCTTTTCCATGGATGCCCTTCACTAATTTAGCGTTACCCATTAAGTGGGCAGGCGTAAGATAAGGTGATTGGTCTTCGATTGCGCGAATAGGTTCGGTGATGCCGGTACTGACAAAATCCCAGATTGCTCCTCCCATCAGGCGCGGGTGTGCATAAATGACCCGCCAGTAATCGTCCATTGCACCGCCTCCATTGCCGGCAACCGAAAGATATTCGTCCATAAATGAAGGACGACGGTCGGCGCTGTCAGGTACTATGCCGGTGATTATCTCCAGTTCAACAGGCGTAGGGTAACGCGGGCCGATAATATCTTCTGCAGGATGCGAGTATGCGTTGCCGCCGTACATCCAGTAGCGCGTGTGGTCGTATTTGCGTCCTTCTGCTATTACTTCCGTTATGTTAAACCCTTCGCCCGATTCATTGCCGGCGCTCCAAAACAGGACGCATGGATTGTTCCGGTCACGGAGAACCATTTGCCGTACGCGCTCGCGGTACATTTCGGTAAACTCTCTTCGGCTCGACACAAACTCCGTTGCATGGGCTTCGGTACCGGCTTCATCAATGATGTATAATCCATATTCATTGGCCAATTCCAGATAACGGTTGACCGGCGGATAATGAGAAGTACGAACTGCATTGAAATTGAATTGTTTGAGAATTTCGAAATCTTTACGAATGGTTGCTTCGTCCATAGTATGACCCGTTTCGGGATGCTGCATGTGCGAGTTTTGAGCGTTTAATTTCAGAGGTACGCCATTGAGGTAGAATATCCCGTCTCGTATCTCTGTTTTTTTAAAACCTGTTTTGGTATGAACGGCATCCTGCAATTCGCCTTTTACATCAGCAAGCAACTGCAACTCCAATGAATACAAATCAGGCGTTTCCGACGTCCATTTCTTTGGATTGGGAATCAATTGCATCAACTTCAACTGTTTTTTCCCCGGCTGCTGCATGTCGAACGATTCGCTTGTTAATTGTGCAACCGTTTGTTGCATAGCGTCACGCAATATTGCTTTTACCTGAAAAGCAGGTGTAATGTCATTCGTGTATTTTTTTATATCGATTGTCAGGTTCAGCATGGCGTCCGTATAGGTTTCATCGAAATCTGTAACGACGTACCAGTCGAACAGTCTGACAGACGGCGTCGCATAAACCCGTACATCATCAAAAATACCGGCTAACCGCCAATAGTCCTGTCCTTCTAAATAATATCCGTCGGAATATTTTACGACATGTACGGCAATCGTGTTTTTTCCGGGTTTGACGTATTTTGTTATATTGTATTCAGCCGGTTCCTGTGCGCCCTCGTTATATCCCACCTCTTCGCCGTTTATCCATACAAACGAGGCTGAAGCCACTTTTTCCATTCGAAGAAAAATCTGATCGCCTTTCCAGGACAACGGGATATGGAATGATTTACGATAGGCGCCAGTTGGGTTATATTCTCGCGGAACGAAAGGAGGGTTAGCCTTGAATGGCGACGTTACATTGCGGAAGATTTTGTCGCCAAATCCTTCCATTTCCCAGTTGGAAGGTACTTTGATTAAGTCCCAATTTCGATCGTTGAAGTTCGTTTCATAGAAATTATTCGGAATTTTTTCGGGTACATCACTCCATAAAAATTTCCAGTCGCCGTTTAAGGAAATATGTTTTTCGGGAATGAAAAAGGATCTGCCTTCTTCCTGATTTAATTCGAAAACGAAGGTGTTTTCAATGAAATCGTAGATATTATCTAAATAGTTAACTCTTTGCGCGTACAGGGTGATCGTCTGCCAGTATAGAAACAGCGATAAAATTACAGTTTTTTTCATAAATAACGTTTCAAATGGTCTGACATCATCTGCCATGACTCGACAGTATCTTTTCCCGGTTCAAGGTTGAATCCATGTCGGGCTTCAAACCGCTTATGTGTTACTTCTACATCTGCCTCAATCAACTTGTCTCTGAATAATTCGCCTTCGCCGCACAGTGAATCGAAAGTAGCCGTCATGATAAGCGTTGGAGGGAAAAACCGTACTTCGTCGACATCGGCATACACCGGTGATATGAGCGGGTTTTTTCGCTTCTCTTTGTCGTTACAGTAGCATGCATCAAATATGCGGCACATAAATACCGGAAGCGCCCCTTTCGGAAGCGGTTTTAGGCCTGCCTCCGTGTACAAATCCAGCGGCGGATAATCAAGTATTAAACATTTGATTCTCAATTGTTGTTTGTTATTTTCCATCAGGCAGATTCCCGCACTCAGGTTTCCGCCGGCGCTGTGGCCGCCAACTGCGATCCTGTCAGGATCTATCCCAAATTCATCAGGATGTTCTTTTGCATATTTTACCACTGCATAACATTCGGATAAGGCTTTTGGAAACGGAAATTCGGGCGCAAGACTGTAATCAATACTGATGATTTTAACAGTAGCGCTCGCAGCAAGTGCAGGCATAAAAGGGTCGTCGATTTCGGCGTTCCCCAGCACAAATCCCCCACCGTGTATATTTACAAACAACGGTAACCGTTGCGGGTTTTCCATATTGTAGGTCAATATGCGTACCTGACCCTCGTCGGTATGGAGAAATCTCTCGCTACCGGTGCGGCGATATTTCTTTTTGAAAGAAAGCGCGCTTAAAGCAGTCATCATCAGCCGTATCGATTTGGCTTTCCGTCTTAACTGTTTGTCTGTCGAAACCTTTTCTTTTTGTCCTTTTTTCATCTTCATATAAGTACTAATACTATTTTTCTTTCCATACCTGATAAATATGAACGATACAGGTTTGCAAAAATAGTAATAATTTCCCGAAAATTTCCCATTAAACAGCGTGCAGATTGAAAATATTTTCTAATTTTGCACGCTCAATATTATTTCAAGAGAAAAATTATCGTCAGATTCCATAGCGTTCTGACGGAAAACTTTATAAATTTATTAATATTATGTACGAACAATTACTGATATTGGATGATGTGCGGATTAATTTTTCTGCGGGAGGGATGCACGTGGTGAACATCGTGCTGGCATTTGTGATGTATGGCGTTGCGTTGGGTTTGCGTGCACAAATGTTTAAGGATATACTCCTGTATCCCAAATCTGTTATTGTGGGTTTTTTTTCTCAGGTAGTAGTGTTGCCTGCGCTCACATTTTCACTTGTAATCATCTTTAATCAATGGATTACGCCTATGGTTGCCATGGGGATGATCTTAGTCGCCTCCTGTCCGGGCGGAAACATCTCTAATTTTATGTCTCACTTTTCAAAAGCAAATACCGAACTTTCCATTAGTCTTACGGCAATAAGTACTGCCTTATCAACATTTATAACGCCGTTTAATTTTGCTTTGTGGGGCGGTTTTTATGTTAATTATGTAAACAAACATGCTGCTGACGCCTTGCAGGTACTGCATATTGACGCCTTTCAGATGTTTGAAACAGTTTTTATATTATTGGGAATACCATTGATTTTGGGCATATTGACCGTGAAATTTTTGCCCGGGTTTGCGGAAAAACTAAAAAAACCCATGCAAATATTTTCACTGTTATTCTTTGTGGTAATGGTCGTAATGGCATTCAGTAATAACCTGGAATTGTTTTTGAAATATATTTTTTACGTTTTCATGTTAGTGTTTATTCACAATGCGTTGGCATTGAGTACGGGTTACGGTTTAGCTACTGCTTTTAAGCTGCCGGCTAATGACCGGCGAACATTAACCATTGAAACAGGCATCCAAAATTCGGGTTTGGGTTTGGTACTGCTATTCAACGCCAAAATATTTCCTCCTGAACTATCGAATGGCGGCATGTTATTCATTACCGCATGGTGGGGTATCTGGCATATTATTTCCGGATTATCCATTTCATTTTACTGGTCGCGACATACGCCGAAATAAAGATTACTGGTTATGGCAAAAATTCAAGATAGAGATTGGCGTTATCGCTATTTTAAACTGTATGTCGATTATATATTTAAATCGTCCTACCGGCGGGTAGCATTTTATGGAAAAGAAAAAATACCCCGGGACGGATCAGTTATTTTCGCCCCCAATCATACCAATACCTTAATGGATGCTTTGGCGGTACTGGCATTCGACAAGACCCCCAAAGTGTTTGCAACCCGAGCCGATGTCTTTAAACATCCAACGATTTTGAAGTTTTTCACCTTCCTGAAAATGTTGCCAATTAACCGAAAACGCGACGGTTTAAGCAATTTAGCCAAGAATGAAGAAATCAACAATATTGCCGTAGAGGTGTTACACGATAAAACGCCCTTCTGTATCCTGCCCGAAGGGTCGCATCGCGCCATGAACAGTTTAATGGTTTTACAAAAAGGCATTTTCCGTATTGCATTACAAGCCAATGATACTTTCGGACATGTAATGCCTGTGTATATTGTGCCGGTCGGGATAACATTCGGACATTTTTTCAGGTATCGTTCTTCCATCCTGGTACAGACGGGCGAACCGATTAACGTCACCCAATTTATCAGCCAACATCCTGAATTAACAGCGCCTCAACAGCAAATCAGGGTATTGCGGGAAGAATTGTCGGAGCGGATGAAAAAAATCATACTGCACATACCCGATGACGCCAATTACAATGCCACACTCGAACTCTCCCAACTTTTCGGCAACGAACAGCGTCAACGCTTAGGTTTAACCGGTAATTCTTTAAATAACAGATTTATAGCCGCCAAAGAAACCATCTTAAATATTGTCGCATTGATGCAAATCAACCCGCAGGACACGCTGGAATTATTAGACTGCGCGGGCGAATTCTCCCGTCTACGCCATACGATTGGCATCGGTATGAAATCAATATTACAATCTCGCCTGCTATTATCACTTGTTGGAAAAATAATGCTTCTCATATTGGGATTCCCCTATTTCATTTTTTCCTCCATCGTAACATCGCCTATTACCGTACTTTTTGTACGGATTAGCTTAAAAATCGAAGACAGGGCTTTTTATAATTCTTTGCGGTTTCTGATTGCACTGGCGTTACTTCCCGTCCTTTTGCTGTTGCTAAGCGCCCCAGTCGCTATCATTTTTTCCTGGGTATGGGGGCTTGTCTTTGCTCTGTTATTCGTCCCTTCCTATTTCTTTTTCTATGATTACTTGCACTTGACGAGAAGTATTCAATCAGATATAAAGTGGCTAAAAAACAAAGATTTACAAAATAAATTCAAGAAAATAAAACATAAATTTAATTTATTGTTAAAATGAAAAAAAGATTATTGCTGTTGCTATGCGTATTATTATTCGGCTTACATGTCATGTCGCAGAATTATTCAGACCTTACCGAACAACAGGATGATGCGTATCATGTTGAGAAACGTAAAAAAGATATTGTAAAAAAAGGAATTTCTTTTGGTCCGCTTCCCGTCGTGGCATTCGACCAGGATAAGGGATTTCAATATGGCGGTTTGCTAAATATTTACGATTATGGAGACGGCTCGCATTATCCGCATCCCCGACAGCAATGGTATATCGAGGTTTCAGCTTTTACAAAGGGAACGCAACAGTATTTCCTGACCTACGATACGAAGCACTTGATTCCGGGCGTCCGTATGTCGCTGGCAGGTACGGTGGTGTTTGACAAAGCCATGGATTTTTATGGATATAATGGCTATCAGGCTGTTTATCAGTATAAAGACGTGAATTACTGGCAAAAGAAAAACGACAAGACAGGCATGCCCTACGAAGCCATGACTGCCTTTTACCGCCTCGAAAGATTGGCTGCATCAGCTAAAGCCGATTTTGTGGGCAATATTTGGGAAAACAGGCTGTTTTGGCAGGCCGGTTATTATTTCAGTTCATATCGTTACCGAAGCATTGATGCGGACAAAATAAATAAAGGGAGAGAGGAGGCCGAAAAGTTTGCAGGTCAAACGCTTTATGACAAATACCTTGATTGGGGCGTCATTCCCGAAGACGAAAAGGACGGTGGCCTTACCAGCGCCATTCGGCTTGGCGTCATGTACGACACCCGCAATTTTGAAGCCGCTCCTTCGCGCGGTATCTGGGCGGAAGGCAATATCACACTTGCGCCCGGCTTCCTCGGGACCACCCATTCCTATTACCGCTTTATGCTGGCTTTCCGGCATTATGTCCCTATCAGACAGGATGATCTTGTCTTGGCATATCGGCTAAATTATCAGGGTTGCATAGGTAATTATCTGCCTTATTATATCCTGCCTGTTTTCAGTAATATCGGTAAGGAGTACGACCGCGACGGCATCGGCGGCTATCGCACCGTGCGCGGCATTATGCGCGACCGTATACAGGGCTTGGATGTAGGATTCCTGAACGCCGAACTGCGATGGAAATTTATCCGATTCCATCTGTGGAACCAGAACATCTGTCTGGGCGTGAACGCTTTCCTTGATGGCGGAATCGTCACCCGGAAATACGACCTGTCTTACCGCGGCGATGAAAGCAATCACACGATAAAGCAGGAATACGCCAAATACATCAACACCACCCTACAGGATAAATTCCATTCAGCAGCCGGTGGAGGCTTCCGCATCATTATCAATCAAAATTTCATTATTGCCGTCGATTATGCCAAGCCCTTAGACCTGCGCGACGGCAACGGAAGTTTTTATGTCAATACAGGGTATCTGTTTTAATTATTCAAAATTGGCGTCAGTACAATGTTTCGATAGGATACTTTCCCATGGTCGCCTTGCAGGTAAATAGGGCCTGATTTTAAGACATCCGCTTGCATGGCGCCGCCGGTAGGTCCATATGCCGGTTGATTATCGATTATCTTTGTTCCATTCAGTACAACTGTCACATGCCTCCTGCACAGGATCATTTCCATGGTTTGCCATTCGCCCGCTTTTTTCTCTGCAGCGACCGACGGTGTAATTCGGCTATATAATCCGCCCATATTGTGCGAATCCAGCGGTTTGCCATACGAGTCAACAACCTGTATTTCATACATGCCACGAAGATAAACACCGCTGTTACTGCCTTCCGGTATATTCACTTCAAGCGTGAGTTTAAAATCGTCAAACTCACTGTCAGTTCTTAAATTCCCAAAACTAACTCTCTGTCCTTCAGGGTTTACGGGATTATTGATGAGTTCGCCATTTTCTACTTTAAATCCATTGGCCTGGTTTGGGTTGATAAGCCTCCAGCCGGTCAGGTCTTTTCCGTTAAAGAGTTTGATGGGCGAACCGTATTTTACTTTTGTCAGATCGGGAGCCGGAGCAGGATCGTCTAAACGCCAACCAACAAATTTTCTTTTCGTAACATTCAACCCGTCGCGGGTAGCAGTAATCAGCGTTCCGGTAAGATTATTACCGGTTCTTTCAAAAATAAAGGTTCTGATTGAAATAGCATTACGCGCGTCATTTCGTCTTGCAGGACTTGACATGGTCGCTACAAGTGTGTGATCATCATAAAAATACACGTTGGAAACAGGTGTTACACTACCTCCCTGCCATAACAAATCAGCTTCAAGCTGACCATTGTTATCTTTTAAACCAAACCAACCAACTGACCCGTCTTCAATATCAAGGGTCCACATTCCAAAAAATTCTTTTTGAATATTCTGTGCATTAATTGAAAATGCAACCAAAAAGAATACAACTAATAATACAGCAAATCGCTTCATAACTTTAAGATTTTTATAAGTTTAACAAATATTTTAAATAATTTCAAATGTATAGACGGATAGTTGTCTGTCTATTCGTTCTCTTTGCATTGCAGCGCCTACATTAATCTGCAGAAAGCAGGCGTTGATTTCAGCAGCGCAAAGATACAGGAAATTCTCAATAATACAACATAGAACGATAAAAAAAAGTGCAAACATCCAAAAAAAAAGCGCCTACATTTCTGTAAGCGCTTGATTTTCAGGGGAGCGGAAGACGGGGCTCAAACCCGCGACCCTCAGCTTGGAAGGCTAATGCTCTATCGACTGAGCTACTTCCGCGGAAATAATTGAGAGATGATTTTAAAAAAGAGTCGTCACATAATGCGTCTCTACATTCTCAATTGATTCGTGGGCAGTGATGGATTCGAACCACCGTAGGCGTACGCCAGCAGATTTACAGTCTGCCCCATTTGGCCACTCTGGTAACTGCCCTTTTTCCCTCGAAATGCGGTGCAAAAGTAATTACTATTTTTTTAATTTGCAAATAAAATCAATCATTTTTATTGCAGTGATAGCAGATTCTTCTCCTTTGTTACCGTATTTACCACCGGCACGGTCGTCGGCCTGGCGCTTGTTTTCGGTAGTTAATACGCCGAATATGACTGGAATACCTTGTGAAAAATTCAGCATGGTTACGCCTTCGGTCACGCCCTTGCATACATAATCAAAATGTGGTGTTTCGCCTCTGATCACACAACCCAGTACAATAACAGCATCCACATCTCCGTATTTAGTGAGTTGTTGCGCTCCAAAGGTAAGTTCAAAACTGCCAGGAACGCGATATACTGGCATGTTGTCAGGTGTAACGCCATGCTTAAGTAATGAATTACAAGCGCCTTCAAGTAACTTTTCGGTTATCATGCCGTTCCATTCGGAAACGACAATTCCGATACGCATCTTAGATGCATCGGGCATGTAATTATTATCAGAAGGTGAAAATGATTGGTTTGTTGCAGCCATATTATCTATTGGCCATTTGTGCGCGTACAATATATTTATCGATGTCGCCCGCTTCCATCGAAGCTGCATGTTTTTCTTTGATTGCCGTATAGGTCTTGATGGCGTTATCATATAGTTGCAGGCTTTCGTAAGCAATGCCTGCTTTTTTCAAATAGATGGGGCTTAGGAAATTGTTATTCGCTTTGGCTGCTGCTTTTTCAAAGAAGGTAATGCCTTGCCTGATGTCTCCCGCATCAATATAACAGTCGCCAATCAGCCCGATAATAGCTGGCGCCATGTTGTCTTCTTTCGTCTTATATGATTTTAAACTCCTGATAGCGTTTTCAGTATCGCCTGTTTTATAATAACAGATGCCGGCATAGGCTCTGGCAAGATTTCCGGATTTTGTTCCCCGATATTTGCTGATGATATATTCGAAGCCATCATAATCTATGCCATTTCCGTACAGAGCCAAATGGAATGAATCTCGCTGAAGATACTGTTCGCCCCTGAATATGGCAATGGCTGCATTTTGGCTACGGGGTATTCTATAAAATTGATTATAAGCAATTATTGCACTGATTATTAATGCAATAGCGATAAATCCATAAGAAATGTTTTTCTTATTGTCTTCAACAAATTTTTCAGAACGCGAGACAATTTCTCCCACTTCTTTTTCTGCATTCGATATTTTTTTCTTCGATTCTTTTTTAGCCATACTATTTTTATTAATGTACTTATTTCGATTCAGGGCGCAAAAGTAGTATTTTTTACTGAAATAATGAAGTAATTGCAGGATTTTTTTTATTTTTGTCGGCGCATCCATTTTTCAAAAACGCGTATATATATGATAATAAGTAAAATATCTTTATTTAATTATAAGAATATTCATCATGCGGAATTTGAATGTTCGGCTAAGATAAATTGTTTTTTCGGTAACAACGGGATGGGAAAAACCAATTTGTTGGATGCTATCTATTACCTTTCGTTTTGCAAGAGTCACATCAACACTCCTGACAGCCGGATTATTTTAAAAGGAGAAGATATTTGCGTAGTTCAGGGGGGCTATGACTTTGACGGCAAGGAAGAAAAAATTTTTTGTGCCCTCCGTAACGGACAACGAAAGCAATTCATGCGGAACCAAAAGGAATATGAGCGTTTATCGCAGCACATTGGCTTGTTGCCCTTGGTCATGATCTCACCGGAAGATTCCGAATTGATTCAAGGAGGCAGCGATGAGCGCCGCCGTTTCATGGATATGATCATTGTACAGTACGACAAACCGTATGTGAATGCGCTTATTCATTATAACAAAGCGTTGCAACAACGGAATGTATTGTTAAAGAATCAAAGTCAGGACTCTTCATTGTATGAGGCGCTTGAAATGCAAATGGACATGTACGGGCGGTTGATCTATGAAAAACGGGTATTGTTAATTGACCGGCTTATACCCATCTTCAATGAATATCACCAGCATATTTGCGGTTCGGACGAAGCGGTTTACATGTGTTATGTTTCGCAATTAACCGACGAAGAATTAGCGCCGGCATTGAGAAAAGCACGTTCAAAAGACCTGTTAACGGGGTATTCCTCGGTCGGAATTCACAAAGACGATTTAGAAATGGCGCTCGACGGGCAAATGATTCGCCGGATTGGTTCACAGGGGCAGAATAAGGCTTATCTGGTTGCATTGAAACTTGCTCAGTTTGCCTATATGACGTCGAAAGGAATAACAAAACCTATCCTATTATTAGATGATGTATTTGATAAATTGGATGCCAATAGGGTAGAAAAGATAATTGGCCTTGTCAGCAGCGACCGTTTCGGTCAGATTTTTATCACCGATACCAACCGGAATTATTTAGACCGTATACTGGAAGCCAATGGGCAAGACTATTCGTTGTTCAAAGTGGAACGTGGCACAATATCTATATGGAACGAAGAAAGACTGTACGTATCCGGGAGATGATGCGAAATTTCTGGAACGAAAACCCTGAAATATTCCATAAAATGATGGAAGCGCGGGTAATGAGATTATGGGGCGAACTTTTTGGTCCGTCAATCGCTCAATATACGACCAGTCTTTATGTTAGAAACAGAACGCTGTACGTTTCAATGTCTTCGTCGGTTGTTCGAAACGAATTGATTTCTATGCGTAAACGCCTGGTTACTACGTTAAATAAACATGCCGGAGCGGATGTTATTAATAATGTGGTGATACGATAGGGAACAATTACGAATGACGAATTACAATATTTTTTTCGGTGATTATCATTGTCATTTTAATGTCGTGAATTTCTGCGGAAATGTGATCGACAAGCTGAAAATCATAGCCTAAACCGATTATCGGCTTGTTTATACCCGTCAGGAAGCGGTCATAATAGCCTTTACCTCTACCCAGCCGGTTACATGTTAAGTCAAATGCAATACCCGGTACGATAAATAGATCAATTTCTGAAGGGGCAGTTTGCAGTTCTGAGGTGCAAATACGCATTTTTGAGGTGGCATCTGTTGGCTCCGGAATTCCGTATGTGCCTTTGTGCAGGTTCATGCTCCCTGTAAAAGGGTAGAAATACAGGTTTACTCCGTCAATCACAGGTAGAAATATCCGTTTTTTTTCACTCCATTCATTGATGAATTCGGAAATACGTACCTCATTATCAATCGCATAATAGAGCGCAATACATTTTGCTTCCTGAAAGAAATCAGTTTGCTTTAGGCGGTCGGCGATTATTCCGGAAAGGTCGGTAACGGTTTTTTCCGGCAATGATTGTTTAAGTTTAGTGATTTTTTCCCGGAGGATTTGTTTTTGGTTTAACATACAGCAATGTAAAGATGCTTAAACATGTCATTCCTTGAAACATAGGCCGAACTTTGCATATTTTCATCTGTGTTTATTTCTATGAATTGAAAATAATGCTCGGGTTTCCAAATATTTTTTTCTATCACTTCGACGGCTTTGAGGAGCGCCGGGTCGTCTTTATAAAATATGGGATAAAAGCCGTCATTACCAAAGAAATTACGTACGATATAGGAATGTAACCATGTTTCTATCAGATTTTTTGATATATCCATGAGGGTTGGACGCTTTCTTATTCCTTTTACTTCGGCATAATCTGCTAATTCCTCAAGGAGCGGTTGCCGCTTCAAGTATTCATAAAGCGCAAGATAGTTGTTGAATGTATTCAGTATATCCTGTTTTTTATCTGAATAATCGAGTGCAAACTGGTATAAAACATTTGTATTGGAAAGTTGCGCGAGATAAGAGGTGTGGCCAGACGTATCCTGTGGGACGAAAATATCGGGCATGATACCGCCTCCGCCATAGACGATACGGCCGCCAACTGTTTTAAACTCAAGCGACTCATTCATTTTTATGCTGTCTGCCGAATAGAACTCTCCGTGCATCCATCTGTTATAATAATCCATGTTATATTCATCAGACTTTCCAAGTTCATATTCTTTTTGAATACACCGTCCCGATGGCGTATAATAACGTGCGATGGTCAGTAATAGCTCAGACTGGTCGGACAGGTCGAATTTTGATTGAACGAGACCCTTTCCGAATGAACGGCGTCCGATTAACAGTCCTCTGTCGTTATCCTGGACAGCGCCTGAAAATATTTCACTGGCCGAACCTGACCGCTCGTCAATTAGCACAACGACTGGAGCATCCTGACAAGCCCCTTTGCCATTGGCATGATAATTCTGGCGGGGGGAGAACTGTCCCTGTGAAAACACAATCAAACTTCCTCTCTGCAAAAATTCATTCATGATATAAACGGCGGCATCCATATATCCGCCGGGATTTCCGCGCAGGTCGATGATATATCCGGTTACTCCTTCCTGTTTCAATTTGGCGATGGCGTTAAGGAATTCACTGTAGGTTGATCTGGCAAATTTTGTAATGTTAATATATCCGATATTGTCTTTTACTTTATAAGACACGTCGATGGAATAATTGGGTATGTCCCCGCGTGTGAGTTCGAATTGAATTAGTTCATCTGCGTTTCCACGTTGAACACCCAGCATCACCTTGCTACCTTTCGGGCCGCGCAACATGCGTAACATTTTATTCTGATTGATTTTTTGTCCGGCAACAAGGGTGTCATTCACCATCAGTATCCTGTCGAATGTTTGCAAACCAGCTTTTTCGGCCGGGCCTCCCGGAATGATTTCGATGACGACAATTGTATCCGTAACCATGTTAAACTGGATACCGATCCCTCCAAACGAAGCCTCGAGGCCTTCATTGGCTGTTTCCACTTCGGAAGCGGGGATATAGGATGAGTGAGGATCAAGTTCGCTAATTATCTTTTCGACTGCGCTTTCAGACAGGTTTTTGATGTCGACCGAATCGACATAATATCTGCTTATCACTTCAAGCGCCTCGTTGATTTTGTTTTGCTCGGAACGCAATATTTTCAACTGCGGACGTCGCAGACGGGATCTGCTCCCGGCAAAAAAACCGACATTCATGCAAAAAAGAACCAGGCATACGACCCAGAAGAGTTGACTTTTCTTACTCATTTCATCAAAATTTATTATAGTTATTATTCTATTAAAACGACTGAAATACCGGCGCGCTTAAGCAGGCTGACGCCTTCTTCCGTATGATACTTTTCAGAGAAAACAACCCGTCGGATTCCTGCCTGAATGATGAGCTTTGCACATTCAATACAAGGCGAGGAGGTGATATAAATCGTTGCTCCCTTGCTGTTGTTGTTCGAAGCCGCCACTTTTGTGATCGCATTGGCTTCGGCATGAAGGACATACGGTTTAGTCACATTATTTTCGTCTTCGCAGATATTTTCAAATCCTGAAGGCGTTCCGTTATACCCGTCAGAGATAATCATTTGGTCTTTTACTATCAAGGCGCCCACCTGTCGGCGCTTGCAATACGAGTTCTCAGCCCAAATCTTTGCCATTTTAAGGTAACGGATATCTACGTTTTGTTGTTTTATATCTTTTTCAATCATCCTGTTTTTGAGGCGCAAATGTAGAGAAAAAAAATAGTTCCGCATTGAGAAACAGACACATTTTAATAAATTTAACATTAAAGAACGTTGATAATTGAAAATTGATAATTGAAAATTGTTTTTTTGCTTTACCTTTGCTGCGTTTTAAAAAATATATTAATCATGAAGAAAATTGGTTTTATTGCTATACTTGCATGTATAGCCATGATGATTGCTTGTGACAATAAAAAAGTGGGATATGTAATATCCGGCGTGGTTCCTGATGAAATAGAAGATGGCGAAGTTGTATATATGACAGATTATCAGGAAGGTGTCGTTGTGAGTAGCGCTGTGGTTACCAGGAAGAAATTTGAATTTAAAGGGCATACCGATATTCCGAAAGCGATTATGCTGTCACTTCAGGATTTGCAGGTTGACCTGATTTTGGATAATGGGAATATGACTGTTGACATGTCTGATCCCTACAGCGGAAAAGGTAATCCCCTGACAGAGAAACTGAATGAGTTTTATTCAAAGTGTGGGGATGCCATAATGCTGTTAAGAGAAAGAATTACTGCGATAGATGAATCGCTATCTGATGATGAAATAAATCAGATACAGGATAAGATATTCAGTGATCTTTTTGCCCAGTTGGACGAGTTGCCGATGGTCTACCTGAAAGAGCATCCGAATGATGCGTTAGGGGCAATGATCTTTTATATTTGGATGCAAAACCAGATGGAACCTTCGGCGGAGATGTTTCAGGAAGCAAGCCGACTTGTGGGTGATTATGTGTTGAATTTTACCCCGGTCAAACAAATGCGGGAATATTTCGATAAAATCACACAAACAGCTGTTGGAAAGCCGTTTGTCGATTTTACCATTGCCAATGGCAATAAGGATGGATCTTCCGTATCGCTTTCCGATTATGTGGGTAAGGGCAAGTATGTGCTGGTTGATTTCTGGGCTTCGTGGTGTATTCCATGCAGGATGGAGTCGCCTGTTATCGACGAAGTATATAGGAAATATAAAGGCGATCGGTTTGAAGTATTGGGCGTCGCTGTTATGGATAAACGCGACGATTCGTTAAAAGTGTTGGAAGAAGACGGTAATACATGGCCACAAATACTTGATGCACAAATGATTCCAACAGAACTATACGGAATTCAGGCTATCCCGCACATCATACTGTTCGGGCCGGATGGTGTTATTATTGAACGCAATTTGCGCGGAGAAAACTTGAAGGATAAGATTGCCGAAGTAATGAAATAAAAACGGGAAGCCGAAAGGCTTCCCGTTTTTATTTAAACAGCAAATGTTGGTTTGCGATGTATCCATTGTCCGCGTGTGAAATCTGGAAAATCGACCAAAGCGCCGCCTCGTGCAACCGACATCTCGGATAATCCGGAGATGGCACTCCATGCCGCAGCATCATAGCAATTCATGGGAGCGGGTTTTTTGTTGCGTATCGCATCAATAAAATCATACATCATGATAAAATCCATGCCTCCATGGCCGGCTTCGCGGGCTTTGGCTTCCAGTGTGCTCCACAAAGGATGGTCGTATTTTTTGAACCATGTATCCGATTCATCCCAGCGATGCGCCCTTGATTCGCCTTCGACATATACGCCATCGCCGTCATTCATCCATAACCCTTTCGTTCCCTGCACACGGAATCCCAGTGAATAAGGGCGAGGCAGGTTGGTATCGTGTGTAACGATGACGGTTTCGCCATTAGCACATCTGATCATGGAAGTGACGATATCTCCCAGGTTAAAGTTGATTTTCGCATATGGATGGTTCATTCCTCCTTTTTCCACTACAAAATTATGCAGTCCACGCGATTTTGTCGCCATAGCGCAGATAGAGATGAAACGGTTTCCATGGTTAATATCCATGCAATTGGCAACAGGGCCAATACCGTGTGTCGGATAAATATCACCATTGCGGGTGACAGAATGTTGCGTACGCCATTGCGCTTCGGCGAAGGCTGTCGGCCCCATGCGAACCTCGCCACCTTCAACATAAGAATAATTTGTGCCGTTGTTGAACTTTACACTGCGCAAGTCGTGTTGATAGCCGCATGTGCCGTGCATCAGTTCTCCGAACAGTCCCTGACGCGCCATATTCAAAGCGGCCATCACATCGCGCCGGTAGCATACGTTTTCCATGATGTTGAGTTGACTGCCAGTCATCTCGGATACATTGACCAAATCCCAACATTCATCAACAGTGTTGGCTGCCGAGACTTCAACGCCTACATACGGAACGCCAGCTTTCATGGCGGCAATCGACATGGGCGCATGCCATTCCCACGGACTGGCAATGATCACGCAGTCGAAATCTTCGTTGTTCAGCATCTTTTCAAATTCACGTTCACTGCCGGTGAAAACCTTAGGCGCCGGAACATTGAACTGGTTAATATGAGCGAGCGTTCTTTCCAGCGGGCCTTGTTGCATATCGCAGATAGCAACGATTTTCGTGTCGTCCATCGCGAGTACATTATTAATATGTTCCTGACAACGGGACCCCGTACCAATGAATCCGAATTTGAGTTTGCCATCGTCTTTTGCTGCTGGCTTTCGCGTTTGTTGCGTTGCTGTCAAGTTATTTGTTGTTGCCGTAGCGCGTTCTGCCATGGCGATTCCAGCAGTGCCTATACCGGCGGCTGTCACATGTTTGATGAAATTTCGACGAGTAGTTTCCATATGCTTTGATTTTAAAAAAGATGTACAAAAGTACGTAAATATTATCTTGTTTTCAAATTTGGCTGCAAAAAAAATGGAGGAATACGGAATCGTTTTCCTCCAATTAATCAAATTTTGCTGAAAAAACTTATTTCTTTGCTGCTTCCAAAGATACTTTTCTAAATTCTTTCAACATTTTTTCCAATTCTAAAGAAGCCTTGCGGGCACGCGTGCCAGCCGCTTTGTTACCTTTTGCAAGTTGTGCAGTTGCATCTGTCAGGAAAGCGCCGTATACGCTTTCGATTTCATTCACTAATTTTTCCATTTTTTTAACTTAAATTTTTAATAAATAATTAATTATGTAATTCCACTTATGGTTTCAACCATGCAAAGATACACATATTTTGAGAAATTCAAACTTTCAACGATTTTTTTTAACTATTTCTCGATGGTCGTCAAGTTTTCATGTATTTTTCAAAAAGTAATCAATATTAACAGGTTATACCGAAATACGCATTTTTTTCCTGTTTTTTTTGCAGAATAATTTTTTTTACAGCCAAATAATTTTACCTTTGCGGCTCAAAATCCAAAATGAAAGACAAAAAAGTATTACGAAAGAAAAATATAGATATAACGTATGGATACAAAAATTCAGGAACTGACCGATAAAATCTACAAAGAAGGCGTAGAGAAAGGTCAAGAAGAAGCCAATCGGATTATTGCCGGAGCAAAAGAACAGGAAGAGACCCTTATTCAAGAAGCGGAAAATAAAGCGAGGCAGATTATAACGGACGCTGTTAGAAAAGCGGAGGAATTGAAGCGCAATACCGAAGCCGAGCTGCGACTGTTTGCTTCACAAGCCATCGAAGCGCTTAAAAGCGAAGTCGCCAATTTAGTGACTAACAGGATTGTAACAGACAATGTGACGGCAGCTACAACCGACAAACTGTTTATGCAGCAGGTGATTCTTGAAATCGCCAGGGAATGGGTAAAAAACGAAGTCGTGACGATTCAGACATCTGATGCGCAGTCGCTTATTGACTATTTTGAAGCCAATGCGAAAGAACAGCTCCGGCAGGGCGTAAACATCGAACAGGTGAATGGTAAAAAGACGTCGTTCACGCTTGCGCCTGCCGATGGCGCTTACAAAATAAGCTTCGGAGATGATGAATTTGTCGCCTATTTTAAAGAATTTTTGCGTCCACAACTGATTGAAATGTTATTTTAATGAGTAAATATTACTGTCTAATAGCAGGATTGCCTTCCATTTCACCGGATGACGCCAAGATCACCTATTCGGTTTCTGATTTTAAGGCGGAATTGGAGCCTGTTTTGACTGAACAGGATAGGCAGATAATGCGTTGGTTCTACTATAAGTTTGATAACCGGAACATCTTGTCCTCAATTAAAAAGACGTCCGATAACCATTTTGATGACAGGGGTAATTTGTCGAAAGCCGAAGTCGCCGAATTGTTTTTTTGGCTGAAGGAAGATAATACAGTACCCAAAAATATAACCGTTCCATCCTACATGCCGATGTTTATTCGCGCTTATTACGCTCGTTTAGAAGAAGACCAACCAGTTGATATTCAGTTATTTGAAGATCAATTATCCGCTTTATATTACGAAGAGGCGATGAAATGCGGGAATGAGTTCCTATCGGAATGGTTTGAAATGAATCTGAATATGGGTAACTTGTTGTCGGCATTCAGTTGCCGGAAATACGGACTAAACAGGGAACATTTTATTGTCGGGAACAACGGGGTAGCCGATCAGTTGCTTAAGTCGACGGCGCGTGAATTTCAATTCAGCGATACGATCGAATACATGGGCGAACTGTTACAGATCGTTGAGGAACGCGATCCGATGTACCGCGAGAAGCGACTTGACGTGTTGCGTTGGAAATGGCTCGAAGAGCAAACGTTTTTTAAAACATTTGATATTGAAAGCGTCATAACCTATATCTTGCGTCTTGAGATGATAGAGCGCTGGGTTGCGCTGGATAAGGTGCGCGGCGAACAGACATTCCGCAGGTTAGTGGCGGTGATGAAACAGGAAAGTGCACAAACATTGGAAGAATTTAAGGAAAATAATAAATAAATTATGGTTACTAAAGGAATAGTAAAAGGCATTGTTGCAAATCTTGTAACGGTGGAAGTGGAAGGCGCAGTTTCACAGAACGAGATATGTTATATTACTGTCGACAATGTGCCCCTGATGTCGGAAGTTATTAAAGTGATCGGCAGGAACGCATATGTACAGGTTTTTGAAAGTACGCGCGGGATGAAAGTCGGCGATACGGCCGAGTTTATGGGGCACATGTTGGAGGTGACGCTCGGGCCAGGTATGTTGTCGCGTAACTACGACGGTTTGCAAAATGATTTGGATAAAATGGACGGAATCTTCTTGCGGAGAGGACAATACACCTATCCATTGAATAAAGAACGTTTATGGGACTTTCAACCCCTGGTTCAGGCTGGCGACACGGTCATTGCCGGTTCATGGTTGGGAGAGGTAGAAGAAAATTCGCAGCCCCACCGTATCATGGTTCCTTTTACATTTAAAGGGAACTATCGCGTGAAGTCGGTTGTAGCGGAAGGACAGTTTACAATCGAAGACGTGATTGCCGTTGTTACGGATGAAGACGGAAACGACTACAACATCACCATGACGCAGAAATGGCCGGTCAAGAAGCCCATTTTGTGCTACAGAGAAAAACCGCGACCATCTAAATTGTTGGAGACGGGCGTCCGTATCATCGACACATTGAATCCGATCGTGGAAGGCGGAACGGGATTTATTCCGGGACCGTTCGGGACGGGAAAAACGGTGCTTCAACATGCCATATCCAAGCAGGCCGAAGCCGATATCGTGATTATTGCGGCATGTGGCGAGCGCGCCAACGAGGTAGTAGAAATATTTGTGGAGTTTCCCGAACTGGACGACCCGCACACTGGACGCAAACTGATGGAGCGTACCGTCATCATTGCCAACACGTCGAACATGCCCGTTGCCGCGCGCGAAGCATCGGTATACACGGCCATGACAATTGCAGAATATTACCGCACAATGGGATTAAAAGTACTGTTGATGGCCGATTCCACGTCGCGTTGGGCGCAGGCATTACGCGAGATGTCGAATCGTCTCGAAGAACTGCCGGGCCAGGATGCTTTCCCGATGGACCTGTCGGCAATCATCGCTAATTTTTATGCACGCGCGGGAATGACCGTCCTGCATAACGGAAAATCGGGCTCTGTTACCTTTATCGGTACCGTTTCTCCGGCCGGTGGAAACCTGAAAGAACCTGTGACCGAAAACACGAAAAAGGTAGCGCGGTGTTTCTATGCTTTGGAGCAGGCACGCGCCGACCGAAAGCGTTATCCGGCGGTAAATCCAATTGACAGTTATTCGAAATACCTTGAATATCCTGAATTTGACGATTATATATCAAAGCATATCTCGACTGACTGGATAGAGAAGGTGAACGAAGCAAAAACTCGTATGCAACGCGGCAAGGAGATTTCCGAACAAATCAATATTCTGGGCGACGATGGCGTTCCAGTCGACTATCACGTGACATTCTGGAAGTCGGAGTTGATTGACTTTACCATCCTGCAGCAGGATGCTTTCGACGCAATCGATTCGGTTTGCCCAATGGAACGGCAGGATTTTATGCTCAAAAAGATTATCGATATTTGTCGTACCGAATTTAAGTTTGTGAACTTCAACGAGGCAGCCGAATATTTTAAAAAATTGATCAACCTCTTCAAACAGATGAACTATTCAGCGTTTAAGAGCGAAAAATTCTTCGATTTCGACAAACAAATAGATGCATTCGTACATCAAAAAGCAGTTTAACAGTCATTTGTAATTAGTAATTTGTAATTAGTAATTTGTAATTAGTAATTAAATAAGTATTATGGCAACAAAAGCATTTCAAAAAATATTCACAAAGATTACCCGAATCACCAAAGCCACCTGTTCGCTTAAAGCAACGGGTATCGGTTATGATGAGTTGGCTTCGGTCGACGGCAAACTGGCGCAAGTAGTGAAAATCGACGGCGATGAAGTCACATTACAGATTTTTTCGGGAACGGAAGGTATCAGAACCAATGCCGAGATCGTCTTTATGGGAAAATCGCCAACCCTGAAAGTGGGCGAACAGTTAGCCGGGCGTTTTTTTAACGCCTACGGCGAACCGGTAGATGGCGGTGCGATACCCGAAGGACGCGAGGTAGAGATAGGCGGCCCGTCAGTCAATCCCGTAAGACGTCGCCAACCCTCGGAACTGATTGCAACAGGTATTGCAGGTATCGACCTGAACAATACGTTAGTAACCGGACAGAAAATCCCGTTTTTTGCCGACCCTGACCAACCGTTCAATCAGGTTATGGCATTGGTAGCATTACGGGCCAAGTCGGATAAGATTATTTTGGGCGGGATGGGCATGTCGAACGACGATTACCTGTTTTTCAAAAATACATTCAGCAATGCCGGCGCACTCGACCGAATCGTCAGTTTTATCAATACAACCGAAGACCCGTCGGTCGAACGTATCCTCGTTCCCGACATGGCGCTGACGGCTGCCGAATATTTTGCAGTTGAGAAGCATGAAAAAGTACTTGTCCTGCTTACCGACATGACTAATTATGCCGATGCGCTGTCGATAGTATCAAACCGTATGGATCAGATACCTTCCAAAGACTCAATGCCCGGCTCACTATATTCCGATCTGGCCAAGATTTATGAAAAAGCTGTTCAGTTCCCCGATGGCGGTTCGATTACGATCATCGCTGTAACCACCCTTTCTGGCGGCGATATCACACATGCCGTACCTGATAATACGGGTTATATCACGGAAGGTCAGTTATATCTGCGCCGCGACAGCGATATTGGAAAAGTCATCGTCGACCCGTTCCGCTCGCTTTCACGTCTGAAACAGTTGGTTACCGGTAAGAAGACACGCGAAGACCACCCGCAGGTCATGAATTCGGCTGTACGGCTCTATGCTGACGCCGCCGATGCCAAAACAAAGATGGAGAACGGTTTCGACCTGACCGATTATGACAACCGCGCACTGGCCTTTGCTAAAGATTATTCCGATAAACTGCTGGCTATCGACGTCAACCTGGATACAACCGAAATGCTCGACGTGACATGGCAATTGTTCGCTAAACATTTCACCCAGTCTGAAGTGAATATCAAACAGGAATTGGTAGCGAAATATTGGGTGTAATGATTAATTTTCAATACAATAAGACTTCGCGTCAGGCGCTTGAAAAGCAGTTGAAAATCCGCGAGCGAGCTTTACCCACCATAAAGAGTAAGGAGAGCGCCCTGCGTTATGAAGTAAAGCGAACAAGAGACGAGATGGATGCGCTGGAGGCAAAGTTGGAGAAAGACATCCAAAGTTACGAATCGATGTCGGCGTTATGGAGTGAATTTGATCCGCAACTGATAACGGTGAAAGATGTCGCCCTATCCTCCCAAAAAGTTGCCGGCGTCATCGTACCCGTCCTGGATGGCATTTCTTACGACGTAAAGAATTTTAGCCTCTTCAATAACCCATCATGGTTTTATGATGGCATTGAAGTGCTTAGGACATTGGCCAATACGGGCATTGAAGCCGAATTTACCGGTTTGAAATTGAGTATGCTGGAGCGTGCCCGCCGTAAGACAACGCAGAAAGTAAACCTGTTCGAGAAAGTACAGATCCCAGGTTATCAGGATGCCATCCGTAAGATAAAACGTTTTTTAGAAGACGAAGAAAGTTTGTCGAAGTCGTCCCAAAAAATTATGAAATCCAAACAGGCGAGCTATGGTTGAGAAAATGAAGAAATACAATTTCCTGATTTATTATAAGACGTATAATGAATTTTTGGAAAGTATCCGGCATGCAGGCGTGGTGCATATTGTCGAGAAACAGAAAGGCATTCCCGACAACGCTGCCGCTTTGCGTCAACAACTGTCTGTGGACGCCATATTAAAAACTACCCTCCGTGCATTACAAAGCAGAATAGATAAATTAGATGTTGAATTGCTACCCTTAGATCCGAAAGTGAATGGCGCTGATGTGCTATCCGAATATGAACGTCTTAGAGCAACCGAAGAGCAGTTATTGACACAACATCAAAATCTGCAACGCGAAATCGACAACATGTCAGTATGGGGCGATTTTGATTTGAATATACTCGACAAATTTGAAAAGTCGGGTCGGGCAGTCAGGTTTTATTCCTGCCGTGACCGTGAATTTCAAGCCGACTGGTTCGAAAAATTCAATGCGGTAGAAGTCGCTCGAGCAGGGTCGACCGTATATTTTATTACAGTAACTCCTGCATTTTTAAGCGAAGAACCTGAAGTCGACAAGATGCGACTATCCACTCAGTCGCTTGGACAATTGGAAGCAGCATTGCAGGAAAACGAAAGTCAGGCCATCGACCTTCAAAAACAGTTGGATAAACTGGCTACTGGTCATTTCAACAACCTGAAAGAGATGCAACGCCAACTGCACGAAAACATTGACTTGAACAAAGTTCATTTGCAGGTAGAAAAGGCAGTCGATGATAAATTAATTTTACTTGATGGCTGGGTTCCGGAAAAAAATGAACCCGAATTGATTCAAACGCTTGAAAATCAAGACGCTTACTATTTTTGCGAATCGCCGACAAAAAGTGATTTATCAGCGCCGATTCTACTGAAAAACAATTGGTTTTCGCGTCTGTTTGAGCCGATTGGCGAATTGTACGATTTGCCCGCTTACCAGGAGTTGGACCTCACGCCGTTTTTTGCGCCATTTTACATGCTGTTTTTTGGGATATGTCTTGGCGATGCAGGGTATGGATTGTTAATCATGGTTGGCGCTTTAGTTGCACGTTTTAAATTAAAAGCATCAATGCGACCCATCATGACGTTAGCCGCCTTTCTTGGAGGATCGACTGTTGTGTGCGGCGCTGTTTGCGGCACAATTTTCGGTATTTCATTATTTGATGTGGATTGGGCATGGCTTACCACCCTCAAGGAATATATGATTGATTCGAATAAGCTGTTCTTCGTAGCATTGATGCTGGGCGGCGTGCAAATCATTTTTGCAATGTTTGTTAAGGCGTTCGGCGCTATTCGCCGTCATGGATTCTTACATTCGCTTGAAACATGGGGCTGGCTGATCCTTATTTTAGGATGCGGGGCTTTGTATCTGATATTCGGAGATGAAACATTCGGTTCGGCACGTTATATTACTTATTCGGTATTAGGCGTAGCCGGTATACTCATTTTCCTGCTGAACACACCCGGTCGCAACCCGCTCATTAACTTTGGCTCAGGGTTATGGAATACCTATAATATGGTGAGCGGCCTGTTAGGCGACCTGCTGTCGTACATTCGACTGTTTGCACTGGGTATATGCAGCGGCGTCATGGGTTTCGTCTTTAACGATCTTGCCATGAAACTGAGCGGTGATGCGCCACCGGTTGTAAGCCAGCTTATCATGATTCTCATTCTTGTCATCGGACACGGACTGAATATTTTCATGTCGGCTTTAGGCTCTTTTGTCCATCCGATGCGTCTCACTTTTGTGGAGTTTTACAAAAATGCAGGATTTGAAGGCGGCGGAAAAAAATACAGGCCTTTCAAATATATTGAATATTAATAATTTATAAATCTTTAAATAATAAAAAATTTATGCAACCTTTTATTTTGGCTTATATTGGCGTCGGTCTGATGATAGGACTGGCAGGAATCGGAAGCGCCTTTGGTGTTACCATTACAGGAAACGCTTCCGTTGGAGCGATGAAGAAAAACCCTGACGCGTTTGGAAACTATTTAGTATTGAGCGCTCTTCCCGGCACGCAGGGTTTGTATGGCTTTTTGGGATACTTTCTAATATCCGGTTATCTTGGCGATACGATGACCATGTTTCAGGGTTCTGCGATTCTTTTTGCAGGCGCGGCGCTGGGCGTAGTCTGTTTGTTTTCAGCGCTTCGTCAGGGACAGGTTTGTGCGAATGGTATTGCAGGTATCGGCGGCGGTTACGACGTTTTTGGTAAAACGCTTATTCTTGCTGTGTTTCCTGAGCTATATGCCATTGTAGCTTTAGCTGCTACCTTTCTGATTGGGAATACGCTGGGATAGGCGGCCCTCAATAGCACGCAGATGACGCAAATTATCAGGATTTACGCAGATAGTGCGTAAATTTGCAAAATCTGCGTCATCTGCGTGCAAAAAAACTATCTCGGCGCACGTCGATATAAATAAATCGCAATAATACTATACAGGGCATTGGGTATCCAGCAGGCAATCATTGGACTGACAAGACCACTGATAGCAAACGACGAAGTGATAGTCATGAATAAAATATAAGAAAAACTTAATCCAAGACCTATTCCTATATTTAATCCCATACCTCCTTTTTTCTTATAAGATGCAAGCGACACGCCGATCATCGTAAGAATAAAAAAGGAAAACAAATTAGCAATACGTTTATGATATTCAATCTCAAAGGATTGGATGTTTCCGATGCCTCTTTTCTTCTGTCGTTTTATATGTTTGGCTAACTGTGGACTTGTCATGGTTTCGCAATCACCTTCCTGAATCAGAAAGTCTGCCGGCGTGAACATGAGCGTTGTATCTTTACGAGTTCCGGATGAAATACGTTCGTACATGCCCTCAAAATCACGAACGATATAATCGATGATTGTCCAGTTATTTAGCGTGTCGTACTTGATGGAATTGGCTGTAAGCCTTGAAACAAGCGTTTTTCCTTCAAATCGCTCAAGCGAAAAACGGTATCCCATTTGCAGTGAGTTACGGTACTGATCGAAATAGGCAAAAACGCCCGGTTCAACTTCCAGTTGGACATGGTTTTTAAATTCCACTTTTTTACTTTTATTGATGTAAGTATAATCAAAATCAAGGCGTTTCTGATTAGCTGGCGGAATGATATACGCATTGAGCACAAACATTGATATGGCAATGATTGCAGCTGAAATACCATAGGGCAACATGAGACGGTCGAAACTCATGCCGGTAGATAACATCGCAATGATTTCGGAATTGTCTGCAAGTTTTGAAGTAAAAAAAATAACGGCTATAAACGTGAATAATGATGCGAATATACTGACGAAATAAGGGATGAAACAGATATAGTAATCAAGAACAATGTCCTTTAATGTTAATTCCGGCACCATAAGTTTGTCAAATTTCTCAGTAACATCGAATACAACGGTTATCAGGATAATGCCTGATAACGTGAAAGCAAATGTTCCAAGGAATTTTTTGATGATATAAATGTCTATTCGCTTCATATTCTATTGGTTAATTCCGGTAAAATATTTTTTTTCCACTGTGAAAAGTCACCATTGATGATGTGCTGTCTTGCTTCATTCATCAGTCGGTTGTAAAATGCCAGGTTGTGTATCGAAGCAATCTGGAGCGCTAAAATCTCATCTGCCTTGAAAAGGTGATGGAGATAAGCCTTACTGTAAAATGTATCAACGAATGAATTTCCGCCTTCGTCTATTGGAGAAAAATCGTCTGTCCATTTACTGTTACGCATATTCATTGTTCCTTTTAATGTGAACAGTTGTCCGTTTCGCCCGTTGCGGGTAGGCATGATACAGTCGAACATATCCACGCCTCGTGCGATGGCTTCGAGCAGGTTTTCCGGCGTTCCAACGCCCATCAGGTAGCGGGGCTTATCTTCCGGTAGTATTTCGTTCACAATCTCAATCATTTCATACATTGTTTCGGTCGGTTCACCGACGGCAAGTCCACCGATGGCATATCCGTCTGCGGCATAAGCAGTTACATTTTTCGCTGACTGCCTGCGCAGATCAGGATAAACGCATCCCTGTACAATTGGGAAAAGGCTCTGGCTATAACCGTATTCCGGCACGGTATTTTTGAATTGACTAATACAACGTTCAAGCCATAATTCGGTAAGCATCAGCGATTTATTTGCATAATGATAATCAGCGTCGCCTGGGCAACATTCATCAAAAGCCATGATTATGTCAGCGCCAATAATGCGTTGTATGTCGATCACTTTTTCAGGTGTAAAAAAATGTTTACTACCGTCAATGTGTGAACGAAATTCAGCTCCTTCTGCGCTTAATTTTCTGTTCTGGGCCAGTGAAAAAACCTGAAACCCTCCACTATCTGTTAAAATCGGACGTTCCCAACCGTTGAAACGATGCAGTCCGCCTGCCTTTTTAAGTACTTCCAAGCCCGGACGCAAATAAAGGTGATACGTATTACCCAGTACGATTGGCGCATTGATATCATCACGTAATTCTGTAATATGCACCGCTTTGACTGTTCCCTGCGTCCCGACAGGCATGAAAACAGGCGTTTCAGCACACCCGTGATCAGTTGTTATCCGTCCGGTGCGCGCTTTTGAATACCTGTCTTTATGTTCTAATTGAAATACCACAATATCAATTGTTAATTACAAATTACAGCTTTCGTCGAAATAAGTTCACTATCACTCGCTCCCCCCTATTGGGGGGGCTGGGGGAGGCTTTTCTTACGACCGTATCCATCTGACATAGGCAAAATCCATCCGGTACGGCAGGTTTTCGTTGTAGGGATAGACGCGGAATCCAACTTTAAAATGACCGATTTCGGCTATTGTACGTTTTAATTCAAAGTATAACATTGCTCCCTCTTCTTTCATCAGCGTGAACGGCTCGGAGAAGATAAATTCGAGTGTATGATTCTCGGGATTTTCACGCGTAATTACCATATCCACACCAAGCATGCTTCGTAGGTCTTTTCGGTTTATCACTATCTCAATGGTATAGTTGTCGCCAACAGCTTGCTGATAGGATGATTTTGAAATATACCGGAATGATTCAATTTCGAATGAATCCCAATGGGCTGCCACTTCTTTTTTCCAGTCTGCAATTTTCCTGGCTTCTGTGAAATTGTTTTCTGCAAGCATGACGGAACGTGCACACAATTTATTATAGAACAAGCCGAAATAGTCGTCCATCATCCGCTTCATCGTATAATCAGGCGCAATTTGCGACATGGAATTTTTAATGTACTGTATCCATGCAGGCGAATACCCTCTGCTGTTCTTGGCAAAGTATAGAGGGATAATTTCGTCTTCAAGCAGATGATAAATGGTTGCTGCATCCAGTTGATCCTGAAACTGTTGGCTTTCGTAGGTGCGTTTTGCCGTCAGCGCCCATCCTGCGCCTTCGCAGTAGCCTTCATACCACCAGCCGTCGAGTACGGATAGATTGAGGACGCCGTTCATTTCGGCTTTTTCGCCCGAAGTGCCGGATGCCTCGAGCGGTCGGGTAGGGGTGTTGACCCATACATCGACGCCCGATACTAATCGACGAGCCAGCTGCATATCATAGTTTTCAAGAAAAATAATTTTTCCGTGAAACTCCGGACGGCGCGATATCTCAACGATGTGCCTGATCAGTCCCTGTCCGCCGCCATCAGCCGGATGCGCTTTTCCTGTATATACAAACTGTACAGGGTATTTTTCGCTATTTACAATTTTTGCCAGGCGTTCTAAGTCGGTAAACAGGAGGTGAGCACGTTTATAGGTTGCGAACCGGCGACCGAATCCGAACAGCAGCGCATTCGGGTTGATGCGGTCGAGCATGGCGACTACCTTTGACGGATCTCCCTGATTTTTAAGCCAGTTTTCCCTGTATTGCGTTTTTATATAATCAATGAGTTTCTTTTTGAGCGCCCGCCGTATATCCCAGATTTGTTCGTCGGGTATGTGCTGTATTTTCTCCCAAATCGCTTTGTTTGACTGGTCGCTGATAAAGTTATCGTCAAAATTTTCATAACAGAATTTTTTCCATTCCGTAGCCATCCAGGTAGGCATGTGCACGCCGTTTGTTACGTATCCCACATGCAGTTCCTGTGGAAAGTATCCTTTCCACAGAGGAGCAAACATTTCCTGCGAGACTTTACCGTGAAGCAGGCTTACTCCGTTGGCTTCCTGGCAGGTATTCAACGCGAAAGTACTCATGCAGAACTTTTCACCGCTTCCGGGGTTCGTGCGTCCCATATCTACAAATTCCTGCCATGAAATACCCAGTTGCTGCGGGAAGCGCCCCATATATTTACCAAATAATGTTTCATCGAAATAATCGTGACCTGCCGGAACAGGGGTGTGAACTGTATACAGTGATGAAGCACGCACCATTTCGAGTGCTTCGTTAAATTCGAGATTTTCGCTGTTGATATAATCAACAAGCCGCTGCGCGTTTATCAGGGCGGCATGGCCTTCGTTGCAGTGATACACCTGTTTGCTTATTCCCAGTTTGTTCAGGAGAAGGATGCCACCGATTCCAAGCAGGTATTCCTGCCTCATGCGGTTTTCACTGTCGCCTCCATATAGCTGATGTGTGATGGAGCGATCCCATTCATTGTTTTCGGGAATATCCGTATCCATCAGGTAAAGGGGGATACGTCCTACGCAGACTTTCCATACATGCGCATATACAGTCCGGTCGATTAGAGGGACTTCAAGCGTTAGCGGCGCTCTGTCTGAGGTTGTGATCTGAGTGATTGGCAGTGAGGTGAAATCCTGCGGTTCATAATTTGCGACCTGCTGTCCATCCATCGACAGGGATTGTGTGAAATAGCCGTAACGGTAAAGGAAACCGACTGCCGTAAGGTTGATATTGCAATCGCTGGCTTCTTTCAGATAATCGCCTGCAAGGATACCAAGGCCGCCGGAGTATATTTTCAGGACGTTTGTCAGGCCATATTCCATACTGAAATAGGCAATGGATGGTTTTCCCGGATCAGGTTCAACGTTTATGTAAGCTTTGAAAAGTTTGTAAACAGATTTTATCCTGTTCATCAACGCTTCATCTCCAAGAATTTCATTTACCCGTCTGTTGGATAACTGTTGCAGCAGCAGTACCGGGTTACCTGCCGACCGTTCCCATTCCTCCGGATCTATTTCCCTGAATAACTCAACCCCTTCATGGTTCCATACCCACCAGAGGTTTTTGGCAATGTCGTTTAACAATTCTAATTGCTGAGGCAGTTTGGAGTGTGAAAATATATCTCTCCATATTTGTTCGTTTGCGTTTGTAGACAGAATTTTCATTTGATTCCCTATAAAAATAAGGCGCAAACGTACATGAAAAATTTGGATTTTCCAAGCGCGCCGCGTAAAAATCATCAAACTTGAGCATTTCGCAACGCGATATCGAATGCTCTATAATAATGGGTGATAAATTTATTCCATTCGGCATGTTCGGCTAACAGGAAGGATTTTTGTCTAACTTCGTTTTCATCTGCATCCATCAGTTCGAACAACTGTTCTGAAATACCGGTAACAACGTCAAAATAATTATCATCTGTCCGTTTAATGACAGCCGTTCCTTCCCTGATGTCCTTTCCTGTTACAATTGATTGTGCCCATAACCCGAAGCCTGTGAGGTCGGTAGTAATGGTCGGTATTCCAAATGCGATACTTTCGAGCGGCGTATATCCCCATGGCTCATAGTAAGAGGCAAAAACGGTTGCGTCCATGCCGATCAGCAGGTCATAGTATGATTTGTTAAAAATACCGTCATGGCAGTCCAGGTAACAGGGGACAAAAATGATTTTAAGTTTTTCGGTGGAACTGTTGGCGAAGCCGGACGATAAAATGAAATTCATCACCCTGTCGTCGTCCATCTGATGAATCCAGTGTGTTAAAAACGGGGTTTGTAGCGGGATATTTGACTGATAACCGTTTGCAATACAATATTTCAGATCGGCTCTTTCAGCAAATACATGAGCCGGTACCATGATGAATGCGACAACGTCGCGTTTCAACCGCTCCGAATGGCGTAACAGATTCATTGTACTGATAAAGATGTCAAGTCCTTTATTGCGGTATTCATACCGTCCGCCTGTTGCAATCAAAAAGGCGTCGGGATTTAGCAGTTGGCCTGTTAATTTTCCTGCCACATGCAACAGTGTTTTTCGCGCTTCGTTACGTTTTTTGCCGTATGCCTGCCCTTCAGGAACAAAACCTTTTTCGAACCCGTTCAATGTGACGACATCGGGCGATTTGTCGAGCAACTGTTTACACTCAACGGCAGTGATTTCGCTTACCGTCGTGAAACAATCGGCATGAAAGGCTGTTTGACGTTCCAGGGAATGTTTGGCTTCCACATTCAGTTCTCTTGCCATCTGATATCCGTTATAAGCCCCGAAATGGCTGTACAGCGGTTTATTGTTTCCTGCAATGGAGCGTCCGATGGTGGTGGCATGCGTTGTGAACACAGTGGCAATAGACGGGATGTGTTTTTTTATGTACAGCGCGCCCATTCCAAGCGTCCATTCATTGAAAAGCGCTACAACATTCCTGTTCTCGAGCTGATGGAATTTGTAAAAACTTTCGATAATTAAGCCGGAAGCATAAGCGAAGATGCACGATTCGTCATAATCGCCATAAGCATGTGATGAATCGACATTGAAAGTATTCCACATGTCAAAATATAGTGAATCCCTTTTGTCGAAAAAAGTTTTATAGGATACTAAAATAACAACCGGATGGCCGGGTACAAGCCAGCTGCCGGTTTTAACATGAAAATTGTCCGGTAAAGACTTTTTCCAGTCGCTAAAAAGCGACGTGTTCTCTTCAAAATCTTTCGGACTGTTATTCAAATCAGGGCCGATAAATATCAGGTTTTCTGCGAACTTATTTATTAGCGTATGCGCTTTGGAAGATAAAACCGTATAAATACCGCCAACCTTGTTGCATACTTCCCAACTGCTTTCAAAAATAAAATCAGGTAATATCATATGCTATTTTTATCGTTTTGAGGCTGTAAAGGTAATATTTTTTTAGAAAAAGATTACGGATATATAGATTTTACTTATCTTTGCGACCTTATTTATTAGCAAAAAATCGAAAATTGAAGATTAAACGTTTGTTTTGCAGATGGATTCTGCAGGTGATGGGATGGAAACTCCGTGTAGGAGGTGATGAGGTTAAAAAATGTGTGATTTGTGTTGCTCCACATACGAGTAATATTGATCTAACAATGGGAAAGCTTTTTTATAATGCAATCGGAAAGAAAGCCAAGTTTCTGATAAAGAAAGAATGGTTTATTTTCCCTTTAAATCTTTTCTTTAGACAGCTGGGCGGCATACCCATTAACCGCAGTAAAAAGGCTTCAACAACTGAACAGTTAGCCATTGAATTTGCCAAACGCGACATTTTTCATTTGGCCATTGCACCCGAAGGGACGCGCAAGAAAGTAAGGGAATGGAAAAGCGGTTTTTATTATATTGCACTGAAAGCATGCGTTCCGATACAAATCGGATTTATTGATTATGTCAAAAAGGAAATAGGGATCAAATCCACTTTTTATCCTACGGGGAATGCCCACGCGGATATCGCCGCAATTCGTGAGATGTATGCAGGCATGAGAGGGTATCATCGAAAAAATTTTATATGATTTATAAATAAAAAGTTAAGAGTTAAGTGTTAAGGTAATACTGAACGAATAATATTCACGATAGTTTCAGCGCTTTTCACTAATGATTTAACCGGGAGATATTCGTAGCGTCCGTGGAAATTGATTCCGCCTGCGAAGATATTAGGGCAGGGTAGTCCCATGAATGAGAGGCGGGCGCCATCTGTTCCGCCGCGTATCGGCTTGATAATGGGCTGGACGCCGCAATCGACCATTGCCCGATAGGCTATTTCAATGATTTCGCTGTGTGGCGTTATTTTTTCACTCATGTTGAAGTATTGGTCATTGATCCCGATGGTTATGTCGATGAGCATTGTTTCCTGCATCTGTTGGGCAATTTCAACCATGCGACGTTTTTTTGTTTCAAACAAAGTACGGTCGTGATCGCGAATGATGTAGGATAGCGATGACTCCTCTACCGTTCCTCTGAATGAAGTCAGATGATAAAAACCTTCGTATTTTTCAGTGTTTTCCGGACGTTCGTTTTCGGGCAGTTGGTTATGGAAGTAAATAGCGGACTGTAGTGCGTTCTGCATCCTGTTTTTAGCATAACCCGGATGGATGTTGCGGCCTTTAATTGTTATTTTGGCAGATGCCGCATTGAAATTTTCATATTCAAGTTCGCCGATTGCGCCGCCATCGACGGTATATGCCCATTCACAGCCGAATTTTTCCACGTCAAACCTGTTTGCTCCCCGTCCGATTTCTTCATCCGGCGTAAAAGCGATTCGGACTTTGCCGTGTTTGATTTCGTCGTGTACCAGCAGGTATTTCATAGCCGATATAATGGCGGCAATACCAGCCTTGTCATCTGCACCGAGAAGAGTTGTACCGTCGGTTACAATCAAGTCCTGGCCGATATAGTCGTTCATTTCTGGAAATATGGCAGGCGACAGGATGACGTTTTGCGCTTCGTTCAGTACGATGTCGCCTCCTTGATAGCTGACAATACGGGGTTTGACATTGCGCCCCGACATGTCGGGACTTGTATCCATATGAGCGATAAACCCAATGGTCGGAATAGCTGTCGAATCTGTATTGGCAGGCAATGTTGCCATGATGTATCCGTTTTCGTCGAGTGAAACGTTCTGCATCCCTGTTTCATTCAGTTGTCTGACTATTTCATTGGCGAAAAAAAGTTGACCTGCCGTACTGGGCATGGCGGACGATGATTCGTTTGATTGGGTGTCGAATGTTACAAAATGCAAAAAAAGTTCTGTCGGATTCATGATTTTATTTTCGTTAATTCGTTAATTAGATTACTCTTTCAGGATATTGCATGGTCGCACAATGAAGCGAACCGTGCTGTTTGATTAGGGGGCGGCAGTCGATTCCAATTATTTCCCTGTCGGGAAAGGCTTCCTGTAAGTTTTTTTTTGCCAGCTCGTCCTTGTCGCTTTGATAGCAAGGCATTAATACCGCACCATTGATAATCAAAAAATTGGCATATGTTGCCGGTAAACGTTCGCTTTCATGCAGAATTATATCAGCCATTGGCAATGGGATCAGGCGGTAATGTTGACCATCTGCTGTTCGAAAAGATTTCAATTCTGACTCCATCGCCTGCAGCTCAACGAAATGTTCGTCTGTTTCATCAGTACATTGTACGTAAGCGATTGTTCTCTCATCACAAAAGCGCGCGAGCATATCAATATGGCTGTCGGTATCGTCGCCGACGAGATAGCCATTTTCGAGCCACAGGATTCGATTTGCTCCGAACAGTTCTTTCAGGTGATATTCCAGTTGCTCCTGATGCAGGTATTCATTCCGGTTGACCGACCCAAGACACTCTACCGTTGTTAGGATTGTACCTTTCCCGTCGGATTCGAGGCTTCCGCCTTCCAGTACAAGCGGCTGCATGTTGATCACATCTACCGCCTGGCCGAAAGCGCCTGTTTTCCAGAGCTTCCGAGTAATCAGGTTATCGTAGCAGGATACAAACTTCATACCCCAGCCGTTAAAAACAAAATCATAGACAGTTGGCTTGCCGTCTATGAAAACCGTAATGCCGCCATGATCGCGCGCCCATGTATCGTTTGTCTTCATTTCACGAAAAATAATGGATGCACTGTTAATCTCGCCTAACTGATGACGCACTTTCGCTTCATTATCGCAGACAATGAGCAGTTTTTCATGTTTTACAATTTCACGTGCAATGGCAATAAAACATTCTGTCACTTCGTCGAGAATTGGCGCCCAGTCTGTCTGTTTGTGTGGCCATGTAACTTGAACGGCGCTTTGCGGATACCATTCTGCCGGAAAAATTATCTTCTGTTCCATAGATTATGAATAAAACCGGAACAAAAATACGAAATAATTGAAAGTAGAAAGTGGAAAGTTGATAATTATTTTTGAAATAATTAAAAATCATTTATATTTGTACCCGATATCATTTACCCATAATGGCATTCACGTAGATAAACTTATTGATATGAAAGAAAATTATTTCAAGTACTCGCTTATAGCGCTTATTCTTTTGTTAGGATGGCTTATGATTAGCGGATTATGGTCGTTTGTGAACGGATTGCTGGCAGCGTTTACCGTGTATGTGATGGTAAACGGGCAGATGACCTATCTCACGGAAAAACGTAAAATGAAAAATGCACTGGCCGCTGTTCTGATCCTCCTGGAAGTGATAGCGTGCGTATGTGTCCCGCTGTACTTGTTAATATGGACGCTTATTGCCAAAATACAGTATGTGAATGTCGATATTTCGCAACTGGTTGAAACGGGCAAACATTTTGTAACTCTGATAGATGAAAAAACAGGATATGATATACTTAATGTTAGTAATGTGGAAACAGCCGCCGCTTATCTAACCCGTAGCGTTCAGTTTATTATCGGGCAGGTCAGCGGACTGCTGATCACAACGGTGGTGATGATATTTTTACTGTATTTTATGCTGATTAGCAGTAAGAAAATGGAAAAATATCTGTTTGATTTACTCCCTTTCCATGATGAAAATAAACATGCTGTGACGCGCGAAGTCCATCAAATCGTACTATCAAATGCAATAGGAATACCTTTATTAGGTATATTACAGGGAGTTGTGGCAATTCTGGGGTATTGGGCTGCCGGCGTTCCGAGCGCTATTCTGTTTGGCGTCCTGACCGCGTTTGCTACCATTATTCCAATCATAGGCACAACTGTTGTCTGGTTACCATTAGTCGTTTACCTCGCGCTTACCGGTAACTGGATAGCGGCGATCGGATTATTGGCTTACTGCGTAATTGTTGTGATCAATATTGATAATGTATTCCGTTTGATTCTGCAGAAAAAAATGGCGGATACCCATCCGTTAATAACTATTTTCGGAGTTATTCTGGGACTTAAATTTTTCGGCTTCTGGGGCGTGATTTTCGGTCCGCTGCTTATGTCGATGTTTTTCCTGCTCGTCAATATGTTTAAAAAAGAATATCTGAATGTGGAATCGTAAACGATAAAAAGCACGTGTTAATACCTGTTTTCTGTTTTTCATCAAACGCATTTGGAAAATCCGAATTTTTCATGTACGTTTGCGGTTTATTTTTTAATTTATATATTATGACTTCTAAAGAATTGATTTTAACATCCATCAACCACCAGACGCCAGCAAGGGTGCCGGTGGATTTGGGAGCGACGCCAAGTTCAGGAATATCATTGGTCGCCTACCAAAACCTGATCAGGCATCTTGGAAAGACGCATCTGAAATCGTATGTGTATGATGTGATTCAGGAAGTAGTTCAACCCGAAATGGAACTGCTGGATGAATTTCAGGTGGATGTGCTGGATATTGGCAGGCATTTTAATACGGCTCCATCATATTGGCATGAATTGGAGGCTATTCCGGGATATCCGGCGCTGTATCCCACATGGTTCAGTATCGAAAAGCAACCCGATGGCTCTAATTTTGCTATCAGCCCTTCCAGTGGCGAGGCCATCGGGATCATGCCGTATGGCGCTACTTTCTTTGACCAACGTATTTTTCCTTATAAAGAAAGTTATCCCGATGATTATTCGAATCTCGCGAATGACATGAAAAGGGCTGTGTGGGGAGGATTTGGCTTTACTCCATGGGATTGGGCTGACGAAAAAGATTTCTGGACTTTATTGCGCAATAAAACCATCGAACTCAGAAACAGTACCGATAAAGCGCTTTTACTGGGTATTGGATGTAATCTTTTCGAATGGGGAACGTTTGTTAGGCGTTTGGATCAGTTCTTATTAGACTTGTTTCTGGAACCGCAAAAGGTACATGGGTTTCTTGAAGCCCTAATGGAAAGCCACCTGAAAACATTGGCGAAAACATGCGATGCTGTAGGCGATATTATTGACATCATTAAGTTTGGAGATGATCTGGGGACAGTCAACGGCCCGTTTTTCAGCGCCGAAGTGTACAAGGAGTTTTTCAAACCACGACATAAGATACTGTGCGATTATACAAAAGCACACTCGTCCATGCACACGATGTTGCATTGTTGTGGAGGAATTTACGATTTGATACCCGATTTGATCGATGCCGGTTTTGAAATCCTGAATCCGGTGCAAATCAATACGATACACATGGAACCCGAACGCTTGAAAAAAGAATTTGGCAAAGATGTGACATTCTGGGGAGGTGGTTGTGATACAAGCTGTATCTTAAATCGCGCTACGCCGACAGAAGTCAGAAAGCATGTCTTTCAAAACCTCGAAATATTCAGTAAGGGAGGTGGTTATGTATTTAATACAGTGCATAACATTTTACCGGACGTTCCGCCTGAAAATATTGTAGCGATGTTCGAAGCTGTAAAAGAATTTAACAGGTAAAATAAATCAATGATTATAAAATAGATACTGACTTATGCAACGATATTTTCACTACGGCAACCCCGTCAGCGCTATTCGTATCATTGAAAATGGCCAGGCGATCACATCTGTCAAATTTATTATCAATAACCCAAACCCGCCTCCTGATGCCCAGGAAAACGAGACGCCGCTGATCAAAGCGGCATGGAAGCAATTATCAGAATATTTCGCTGGCAAACGAACCGTTTTCAACGTGCCTTTAGATGTGCAGGGAACTGATTTTCAGATACGTGTATGGAACGCACTAACCACCATACCTTATGGCGAAACGCGTTCCTATCAACAGGTTGCCGCCATTACAAACTGTCCGAAAGGCGCTCGTGCAGTTGGGATGGCCAATAACCGCAACCCTATTTCCATCATCATACCCTGTCACCGCGTGATCGGCGCCAACGGCAGCCTGACAGGCTATGCAGCAGGACTTCAAGTCAAACAAAAACTCCTTCAAATTGAAAAGCGCCATGCTTGAATAATAACTCATAATTTACATAGCAAAATGTCAAACTTAAGGTTCAGCGTCGTTGAAAAAGCCTTTCAAAAAAAAGCAATCCCTGTTGAAACCCCCAGGATGCGACCTTCCGAATATTTTGGAAGCATGGTATTCAACAGGGAAAAAATGTATAAATATCTGCCTGAAAAGACGTTCAACGAATTGGTCGACGTAATTGACAAAGGCGCCTCTCTTTCGTTTAGCGCTGCCGATGTGGTAGCCGAGGGCATGAAAAGATGGGCGATCGAATTGGGAGCGACCCACTACACGCATTGGTTTCATCCATTAACCGAAGGGACAGCAGAAAAGCACAATTCATTCATCGAACCCGATGGCAGAGGCAACGTTATCGAAGAGATTTCCGGCAAATTGCTGGTACAGCAAGAGCCCGACGCTTCGAGTTTCCCGAGCGGCGGTATCCGCAATACTTTCGAAGCGCGTGGTTTTACGGCTTGGGACCCCTCCTCGCCTGCTTTCATCGTGGGCGACACGCTTTGTATACCGACTGTTTTCATTTCTTATACTGGCGAATCTCTCGACTACAAGACACCGCTATTGAAAGCGCTTGATGCCATAAACAGGGCTGCAGCCGATGTTTGTCATTACTTTGATGCCAACGTTAAAAAAGTATATGCTTTCCTGGGATGGGAGCAGGAATATTTTCTGGTCGACGAAGACCTGTATGCCGTCCGCCCGGATTTACTCCTGACCGGACGTACACTGATGGGACACGAAAGCAGTAAGAATCAACAGTTGGAAGACCACTATTTCGGAGCAATACCCACACGTGTCTCCGGATTTATGAAAGAACTTGAAATCGAATGTCTTAAACTTGGCATCCCGTTGAAAATACGGCATAATGAAGCTGCGCCAAATCAATTCGAATTAGCGCCCGTATATGAAGAATGTAACTTGTCGAATGACCACAACCTGCTCACAATGGCCATGATGCGTAAAATTAGTCGCAAGCACGGATTCCGCGTCCTGTTACACGAGAAACCGTTCAAGGGAATAAACGGTTCGGGTAAACATAATAACTGGTCTTTAGGTACGGATACCGGTGTTCAATTGCTGACACCCGGAAAAACGCCCGAAGAAAACCTTCGTTTCCTGACTTTCATCGCCTGCACGCTTAAAGCTGTTCTGAAACATAATGGATTATTAAAAGGCAGCATAGCAACCGCTTCCAATGCACATCGCTTAGGCGCCAACGAGGCGCCCCCCGCCATTATTTCAAGTTTTCTTGGAAAGCAAGTATCCGAAGCGTTAGATAGCCTTGAAAAAGAAGAATCCGAAATATTAACAATCGAAGGACAAACAGGTCTTAAACTTGACATCCCGCGCATACCTGAAATTCTTTTGGATAATACCGACCGCAACCGAACATCACCTTTCGCTTTTACCGGAAACAGGTTCGAATTTCGCGCCGTCGGATCGTCGGCAAACTGCGCAACAACCATGTTGGCGCTTAATGCCGCAGTGGCACAGCAACTCAGACAATTTAAACAGGATGTAGACGACCGCCTCGAAAAAGGTGCAGACAGGCTGACAGCCGTTCTCCATGTCTTACGCATTTATGCCAAAGAAAGCAAAGCAGTCCGTTTCGACGGCAACGGCTATAGCTTCGAATGGCTGGAAGAAGCGCAAAAGCGGGGTCTCGACTGTGAAGTACGCGTACCTTATATCATAGACAATTATATGACGGAATCAAGTATCGAACTGTTTGAATCCATGGGTATTATGAATCGAAAAGAACTCGAAGCGCGCAACGAGGTAAAATGGGATACCTATACAAAGAAAATTCAGATCGAAGGACGAGTGCTGGGCGATCTGGCAATGAATCATATTATCCCGGTCGCAACCCGTTACCAGTCGATGCTGATTGAAAATGTATCAAAAATAAAAGACCTGTTTGATGATGAGAAAAGCCGTGAGATAGCCGCAACAAACCTTTCGATAATCGAAAATATTGCCGACAATATTACAAAAATCAAAATATTGGTCGACGAAATGGTAGATAATAGAAAGATAGCCAACAAAATCACAAATGAACGCGAAAAAGCGATCGCGTATCACGGTACGGTCGCTTCCATGTTCGATGAAATTCGTTCACATGTTGACAAACTCGAACTGACAGTTGACAATGAAATATGGCCCTTACCGAAGTACCGCGAATTATTATTTATAAGATAATATGAAACGCGACGATAATATAAACCTGTTAAAAACCAGCACGTGTTTTTGGGATTTTATCGTAATCGGCGGAGGCGCTACCGGCTTGGGAGTTGCGGTCGACGCTGCCGCACGAGGCTTCAAAACTGTTCTATTGGAGCAGTCGGATTTTGCAAAAGTAACCTCAAGCAGAAGCACCAAACTCGTACATGGAGGGGTGCGTTACCTGCAAAAAGGCGATGTGGCGCTGGTTTGGGAAGCGCTTCAGGAGCGGGGGCATCTTCGTCGTAATGCGCCGCATCTGATAAAAGACCAGCGTTTCATAATCGCCAATTACCAGTGGTGGGAAAAGCCTTTTTATACAATTGGTTTATCGATGTACGACATGCTGGCAGGCAAACTCAGTCTAGGACGTTCATTGCCAAAGAGTAAGCAGCAGGTAATCAAAGCTATACCGCAGATTATTCAAAAAGGATTGCGTGGCGGCGTGGTTTACCACGACGGTCAGTTTGACGATGCTCGACTGGCGATTAACCTGATGCAAACGGCTATCGAACAGGGCGCTATTACGGTGAATTATGCAAAAGTAACCGCTTTGCTGAAAAATAACGGAAAAGTTTCAGGCGTTACCATCCGCGATGAAATAAGCGGCGAAAGTTTCGATTTACAAGGCAAATGTATTGTAAATGCAACCGGTATTTTCGTCGATAGTATTATCCGGATGGACGATAATAAGAAAATGCCGATGATACGTCCCAGTCAGGGTATTCATTTGGTGGTTGATCGGTCGTTTCTTGGAGGCGACGACGCTATAATGATACCGAAAACGAGTGATGGTCGCGTTTTATTCGGCGTACCTTGGTACAATCGGGTAATTCTCGGCACAACAGATACTCCGGTCAGGGAATTTACAATGGAGCCGTGTCCTCTGGAGGAAGAAATTGAATTTATCCTTCAAACATCGGCCGCTTATCTAACCTGTCCGCCGCAACGAAAGGATGTACTCTGTGCGTTTGCAGGCCTGAGACCCTTGGCCGCCCCACAACGCAAAGTCGATGAAAAGAAAACGAAAGAAATATCGCGAAGCCACAAATTGATTTCATCCGATTCAGGATTGATCACCATTACCGGTGGCAAATGGACAACTTATCGAAAAATGGCTGAGGTAACCGTGGATTTGGGTATAAAAATCTGTGGCTTGCCAAGACGGAAATGTGTAACAAAAAAAATGAAAATACATGGTTATAAAAAAGTTATAGACTATTCTAATCGACGATATGTATATGGGAGCGACAGCGACAGGCTAAATGCTTTGCAAAACGGCAATCCGAAATACAGGGAAAACCTGCATCCCGATTTCAACTTTATTGCTGCCGAAGTCGTTTGGTCTATACGCGAAGAGATGGCTGTCACTGTGGAAGACGTGCTGGCGCGTCGTATCAGGGCATTGTTTCTTGATGCACGGGCTGCCATAGAGATGGCGCCGAAAGTGGCGCGCATCATGGCGCAGGAACTCGAAAAGGACGAAGTATGGGAAAAAACACAAACGGCAGCATTTACCGCAATGGCAAAAGGTTATATTTTGGAATAATAATTTTTATGAATAAAATCGAAAATGCATTACAGTCGGCAAGCGAAACTCGCGCGCTTTGGATAGGTCAAAACATCTTGTCACACATTCCCACATTATTTACAGAGCAGTTTGTGGACAGGAAGGCCATTATTGTGGCTGATTCGACGACTTATGAGGTAGCAGGCAAGAAAGTTTCCGAGTATCTTCGTAGCTCCGACATTGCACAGGAGAGCCCGCTTGTTTTCACTAATCCAGATTTGCATGCCGAAATCGAACATGTGGAATGGTTAGAACAATTACTGACGCAAACCGATGCTATTCCTGTCGCAGTAGGTTCAGGCACCGTCAACGACATAACAAAATTAGCGGCATATCGTACTGGTCGACAATACTTGTGTGTCGCCACAGCCGCCTCTATGGACGGATACACCGCTTATGGGGCGTCTATTGTTTACCGGGGCAATAAGCAAACTTTTACCTGTCCGGCGCCTCAGGCTGTGCTGGCTGATCTTCAAATCATTCAAAATGCTCCCTCCGAGCTGACTGCTTCGGGCTATGCTGACCTGTTTGCCAAAGTACCGGCAGGCGCCGACTGGATTTTGGCTGACGAATTAGGTGTGGAACCCATTGAACCGACAGCATGGTCGATTGTTCAGGACGGATTACACGATGCTTTGGATAACCCTGTCGGCGCGCGTGCTGGCCATGTAGAAGCCATCAAGCCACTGGTTGAAGGATTGATGCTGGGAGGTTTTGCCATGCAATGGTCGCGTACAAGCCGTCCTGCATCGGGTGCCGAGCACCAGTTCAGTCATCTGTGGGACATGGAACGCCATACACACAATAGTAAGGCGCCCGCGCACGGGTTCAAAGTGGGCATTGCAACATTATATATCTCGGCTTTGTATGAACAGCTAATGAATCACCCTATTGAACAAATTGATATAGAGGCATGTTGTGCGCGATGGCCAGAGTGGGAACAACAGGCGGCGCGAGTAAATGAAATTTTTTCCGGTACTGACTTTCTCGATACAGCGCTAAACGAAACTCATGCCAAATATATTTCCAGGAATGTGCTAGCTCGGCAGTTGGGTATATTAAAAGAAAAATGGCCTGTCATCAAGGCGCGACTTGGAAAACAACTGTTGCCGCCAACAGAGGTAAAACGCCGCTTACAACAGGTTGGTGCGCCCGTCTATCCAGAAGATATCGGTATTTGTCGCGATCGTCTTCGTAACAGTTTTCTGCGAGCGCAACATCTCCGCCGCCGTTTTACAATCCTTGATGTAGCAGTACGCACTGACTGCCTTGACCAATGGTTGGACAATATTTTCCAATAACAAAAGTTATTCATAATTCATAATTAGTAATGTCCCATCAAATTTTACTTAAAAAG
>Ga0082212_10000297_pt1 | contig 71654 bp, 64 predicted proteins | sample TergutNt197P3_FD_71548 | JGI IMG/M metagenome (GOLD analysis project Ga0082212, IMG submission 71548) | Neocapritermes taracua P3 segment gut microbial communities from Petit-Saut dam, French Guiana - Nt197 P3 | ecosystem: Host-associated > Arthropoda: Insects > Digestive system > Gut ...
GTCCGCAGGGCAGCGCCAGCTTCTGTCTTTTGCCAGGGCGGTGGCGTTTTCGCCTCCCATATTGGTGCTCGACGAGGCAACCGCGAGCATAGACACCGAAAACGAGCAGATAATCCAAACATCCCTGAAAAAAATATCGGAGAACAGAACCACGGTGATAATCGCGCACAGGCTGTCCACCATAAAAAACGCGGACAAAATAATAGTGATCCACGAGGGGGAAATAAGCGAAACGGGAAAGCACGAGGAACTGCTGAAAAACGGCGGAATTTACAGCAAGCTCCACGAGGCTCAAAACCTGTAGCGGAACTCCGCAAAAAGCAAAATATCCGGCTATTTTTCGTATTTATATTTCAATACGCCAAACCCTTTGGTTCGGTTCCAAGCGGCGCCGTGCCGGGGTTTTTTAATTTAAATCCGTTGGATTTGTATTCCTGATAGTCGAAATTTTCGAGTTCGTCGTACCCGAGTTTATGGAATTCGTAAAAACCCGGCCAATTTTCGTATCCGTCCCCGAGTTTGTGTTCCAAAAAAGCGTCCGCCATGGCCATGCCTTGCCGGGGCGCTACATAGAACCCGCCCATTGCCAACACGTTGCATCCGTTGGCCGCCACGCACCGCAGCGCCGCCGGAACGCTTTCAGCCACCGCGCTGTGCACATGAGGGCACTTGCTTGCGGCAATGTGTATGCCCATGCCCGTCCCGCAAAATAAAATAGCCCGTTCGAATTCGCCTTCGGCGATCATGGCGCCGGCGCGCAGCCCGATGCGGTGATACATTTCGGGTTCGCCCCGGTCCCCGATTTTCGCGCCGATATCGGTTATTTCCCAGCCGCGTTCCCGCAAGTGGGCAACAACGGCATCTTTCAGCGCAAGGCCGGCAAAATCGGCGGCTATTAAAACCTGTCTGTCTTCGATGGTTTTCATACGCAATATCTCCTAAGTTATATTTTTATTTCGCGCAGGCGTTTTACGCAATGCGCATAATTTTCAAATGATATGTCAGGCAACACCATATCGTCCAAAGCCGGGAAAAATCCTCCTTGTTTTATCAGCGGCCCCAAATCCTCTATCGCACCGTCTATTTCATCCGGCCCGCCTATAAGCGCTTTTGTGGGAATCCCGCCCGCCATGCCCAGCTTCTTTCCGTATTTTTTGCGCAGGGCATATGGGTCGGCGCCCGAAGCCCGCTCTACCGGCCAGGTGCAGTTGATTCCGTTTCCAACCGCCATGTCCATTATGCCGTCCAACTTTCCGGCGCTCCATAGGGATATGATTTTGATTTCGTAATGTTCAAGCAATTTGACCACCTTGTTTTGATACGGCAGCCAAAATTTTTCATATAGGGCCGGCGATGTGTGCGTCGCGCCTTTGTAAGCGAGGTCTTCCGTGAGCGTGACGAAATCCGGCTTTACCGCTTCCAGCATGGGGCGGAGCGTGCCGATGGCAAATTCGCTCCAATGGTCAAACATGTCGTGCATCATTTCAGGCTCCGTGTAAAAAGCCTCCATGAAATATTCCATTCCCATGGCGTAAAATCCCAAGCGGAAAAAAAACGGGAACAAATGGATCCCCACGGGGTTTTTGCATTTCGCGTATTTTTCGGCGGCTTCTTTTAAATCAAAAGGGACCCTTTCGGGGCAGCACGCGAAACGTTTTTTGTACTTTGCCCAATCCTCCGGGCTTTTGACCGGATGGTCGATATAGCCGTAATACCTCGACGGCGCTTCTTTTTTTCGTTTTACTTTCCCGCCCATAAATTCCGTTTCGATGTAATAGGTTTCATCTTCCCAAAGCTTTTTTATTTCAAAACCGGGAATCGGCCCAAAATTGACCGGAATGATCTCCAATGAGTCCATGCCTAACTTTTCTTCCGGAGTCTGGCCTTTTTTTAAATGCCCCTGGGTCTCCCAAAGCGCCTGTATTTCTCGTTCGTAAGGCTCCACTGCCAGCACGGGCAAACTTCCGGTTTCCTGGAAGTTCATGATCCTGTTAAATTTTTCCCTCGTGTCCATACTTTCCTTCCTTTTGCCGAAATTATTTTTGCAATTTTAAAATTTTAACCGAACAATATTTCGTCGATCCATTTTATCGCCATTTCGACCCAGCGCGCCACATATGGCATCGCCATCGCGTCGTTTGGGGCCACTTCCGAAGTAGCGGTCGATAGGCCATGGGCTCCATGAGGGAAAACGTGTAGCTCGAAGGGGATTTTGTTTTCCGCCAGCGCCTCGCACATGCAAAGCGAATTTTCCACCGGAACCCCGGTGTCGTCCGCTGTGTGCCAGACAAATGCGGGGCAGGTTTCAAAATCCACATGCTTTTCGATGGAAAATCTGTCCAGTTCTTCCCTGTCAGGCTCCCGCCCTTCCGCGTCCGCCAGCCTGAGTATGGATCCCATGTGGCCTTTTGGTCCCGAAGTTATCACGGGATATCCGAGTATCATGCCGTTGGGCCTGACGTCCGATTTTTCGCAGTTCAAGGTATTGGATATGACATCCAATTTCCAAAGGGTCCCAATGCTTGCGGCTAAATGCCCCCCGGCGGAAAAACCGCAAACCACGATTTTGTTTTTGTCGATGTTCCATTCTTCGGCGCGGTCGCGGATATATTTGATCGCCATGGCCGCATCTAAGAGCGGAGCATAACCCACAGCCTCCTCCTTCACCGAATACCTCAGCACGAAAGCGTTCATGCCCGCCGCGAAAAAGGCTTTCGCGACGGGTTCGGCTTCGCGGTCGCTGGTGATGTAATAACCTCCCCCGGGCAAAACGAGCACGGCTTTTTTCTTGAAATTGCGAAGTTCGGGTGAGTTTTCCGAAACATAAGTCGATAGCGTGATGTGGGGCCTGTCGCTCCATAATGAAATTTTTTCGTGGATCATGGCAAAATCTCCTTTTTTGTTTTATGCGTTATTTTTAAAATCAAACAAAAACCTGCATATATCCACGAAAGATATAGTATGACGTCGCCAAAGCGGGTATATGCCGTTTTGTTTTTCACGATCTGTATTTGTGCCGTCAATGTTTCGCGCTTTTGCACTTCGGATTGCCGAAGTATTTTCCCCGTGGGGGAGACAAACGAGGAAATCCCCGTATTTGCCGCCCTCACCGCATAGCGGTTGTTTTCCACCGCGCGAAGCACCGTTTGCGCGTTATGCTGGTATATGGCGGGCGAATCACGAAACCACGAATCGTTGGTCGCAATGATCAGCACATCTGCCCCTTCCGCCACGGATTTTCTCGCGAGCTCCGGGAAAATAGAGTCGAAGCAAACGAGCCCCCCATAACCCACGCCGCCTATTTCCATTATGCCCGCGCTTTCTCCCGGGGTCAGAACGGAATCGAGCTGCGCTATGTTCGAGACAAAAGGAAAAAGTTTTGTCAGGATTTTTTCGGCGGGAAGATATTCGCCGAAAGGCACGAGGTGGCGCTTTGCGTATGGATGGATGAAATCATGGCTTTTGTCGAAAGACAGTATCGCGTTGTATCTTTTTTTTTCGGATTCGTCGAAGTATATAATCCCGGTGAAAAGCGTCAAGTCGTTTTCCGCGGCCAAATCATGCAGGCGGTTGTAAGTGGGGCTGTCAAAAGTCACGCTCACCGGTATCGCGGTTTCCGGGAAAACGCATATGTCTATATCCTCAAAAGCGTTTTCTTCGAGCAGGGAGGCGTAGATGTCAAACGAGCTTTCGGTTTCGTTCCATTTGTCGTATGACGAAATGTTGCCCTGTATTATCATAGCGGTTATTTTTTGGCGCCCTCCGGAATTTTCCAGATGGTCATAATACATGACCCTGAAATATCCGAAATACGAATTGGCAAAACCCAAAAGGATCGCCGCCAAAATCAAAAAGTTGTTATTTTTTTCCGGAATCGTTTTGTTCGACCTATTTAAAATATGCGCCGCGATGCAAGCATTTATGAAAATGATGGCGAAGCTCGCGAAATACGTGCCGAAAAGCGAAAGGCTCTGGATAAAAAACAGATTTTTGTACTGCGTGACCGCAAGTTTTGCCCATGTCAGCCCCGTCATGAACCACGATTGCACCCACTCCGTTATCACATACAGGCAAGCGGCCAACAGCGGGAACAAAAATATGTTTATGTTTTTAAAAAATTTCATCCCCAAAGGAAAAATGAGCATGACGAAAGTTTGCAGTATCGGGAACATGAGCCAAGCGGCGGCGACGATCATCGCGCTTTGGGCAGGGGTCACGCCCGTTTGCTCCATTGGGTACATCCATAAAAACCATATATATGCCGGAAGATAAAAGCCCGCGCAAAAAATCAATGTATATTTCAGCGCTTTGTTTTTTTTATGGTTTTTCAGCCCGTCGAAAAGAACCAAAAAAAACGGGACGCAGGCAAAAAAGGAAATTATTCCCATTTCCGGCCATATAAGGGGAATCGAAAGCAACAGCCCGGAGGCAAAAACAAATAAATATTTCATAATGCAGATTATACCATGTTTCGAAATTTTTGTAAAGAAATTTTTTGAAAAAACTTGACATTTTTTCGCGGTTGTGGTACAATGGCGGCATGAGTACCCAAAACAACGAGCACACAGGAGGAAAATATTTATGCAACAGCCACCTTATCAGCAGCCGCCCTACCAACAGCAGCCCATGTACCAGCCGCCCCCTCCGCCGCTCCCCCCAAATTATCCCGGAAAGCAATTGATGACGATTTCGATAATCTGCGGCGCGGCTTCGCTCGTCCTCGGGCTTTTCTTTTCGCTTTTGACTTACGTGATACCGGTCGTGGGCGCCATCATGCCCGCGCTCGGCCTTGTGGCTTCGATAGCAGGCCTCATCGCGGCGATCCTGGGCAGCAATCAAGCGAAAGCAGTCGGCATCAATTCCAATTTGGCGACGGTGGGGCTCGTCCTGTCGATTATCGGCATGGTTTTTTGTTTTATTTTCACCATCGCCTGCTCATGCGTGGCGTGCGCATATTGCCAGGCTCAAAGCATCGCCAATACCTGGAGTTCCTGGGATTTTAGTTTTTGACGGTTTCGGCCGGTAAACCGCATTATTTCATATGTATCCTTTTTTTGATTTGTTCGGCAGGCAAATACCGCTTTACGGCGTGATGTGCGTGGTCGCGGCTTTTGTTTCGGTGGGTTTCGCCGTTGCGAGGGCAAAAAGATTCGGCGTGGATTCCCGTGATGCGCTGTATATGTGCATATTCGCGATAATCGGGGCCATCGCAGGGGCGAAAGCCGTGGCTGCGCTCGTTTTTTTGGCTCAGGCGGTTTTGCATATGCGCGAAATCGCGGAAGCGGGGTTTGGCCTGTGGGACGTTTTTTACAATGCGTTTGCAAGCACCGGGATCGTATTTTTCGGGGGCTTGATAGGCGGGGCCATCGGGGGAGTGGTTTATCTCAAGAAGTATAAATTACGCCTGCCCGTTTTTTTCGATTTGGCCGCGCCTTGCATACCCGTCGCCCACGCGATAGGCCGCATAGGCTGCTTTTTGGCGGGCTGCTGCTACGGGATCGAATCGCGCTGGGGTGTGGAATTCGCCAATTCGCCGGCCGCGCCGCCGCATGTAAGGCTGTTGCCGGTTCAGCTTATCGAAGCAGACGCGAATTTATGTTTGGCGGCAATTATTTTGATTTATGAACGCTTGCGCGGCGAAAAAAACGGCGGCAAAGGCAAAAATTTGCTGCTGTATCTTGTTTTGTACCCAATATCGAGATTTACGCTCGAATTCTTGCGCGGAGACGCGGCGAGGGGATTATATTTCGGCATATCCACCTCCCAAATCATTTCTATCGTGATTTTCGTCCCCGCGATATATTTATTTTTTTTCAACAACCGAAAAGGGAAAAACATTTATGGACGATAAGCCGGCAAAAAAAACCGAGCAGGAAATATTGCTTGAAATACAAATGAGATCAAAAGACAAAGCGCGAATTCCCGACATTCTGACAATCGTCACCGGAGCCGCCGTCATCTGCGCGCTTTCGGTTCTCATGTTCGTTTTCCCCGACAGCGATTTTTCCGAGCAGGAAAGGCGCGCGCTGCAGCAGTTTCCCAAAATATCGTCGGAGGGCAAATTCTTGGACAGGCTCGCCGACGGAAAATTCACAGCCGAAATAGCCACGTACTATTCCGACCAGTTTCCTTTCAGGGACGCATTCGTCGGAATCAAGGGAGCGGCAGAAATAGCCTTGCTCAAGGGCGAAAACGACGGAGTCATAATCGGGAAAGAAGGCTATCTGATAACAAAGGATCCCATGGACAAAAGTTTCAACGAGGCGAGGGACTATATGAACAAGAAAATCGACGAAATATCGGCGTTTGCCGACGTGATGGACAAAATGGGCAAAATTCCCGTCACATTGGCCGTCGCCGGGCGTTCGGCGGACGTTTTGGGCATATACCTCCCGGCGACCTACCCGACGACCTTTTCGGATAACTTGCTGAGCCTGTTCGTCGGGTTGGCGGACTATGCCCAGAATATAAACCGGCTGGAGCTGGCAGGCCCGATCAGGCAACTGATAGAACGCGGCAACAGCGGGCAGCTGTATTACAAAACAGATCACCACTGGACTACTCTCGGCGCCTATTACGCCTATGTGGAAATAATGAAATCATTCAAGGACGCAAGCCTTGAACCATTGCCGCTTTCGGCGTTTACAAGGGAAATTGCCAGCGACCGGTTTTACGGGACTACATGGGCGAAAGCCGGGGCAAAATGGGTCATGGCCGACGTCATGGAATATTTCAGGTATGAAGGCGACGATAATTTCACAACTTCGATCGTCGATACCGGCAAAAGTTTCAAAGGGTTTTACGACCGTTCCTATCTTGAAACCAATGACAAATACGGCTCGTTTTTAAGCGGAAATAATTTCAGGGTGGATGTGGCCAAAACACAGAATCCGGGGGAGCCGCCGCGGCCCAAGATGCTTCTGATGAAGGACAGTTTCGCCCACTCGGTGGTTCCGTTCTTGGCCATCCATTTCGATTTGGTGATTTTGGATTGGCGCTACGACCAGAGGCTTTCGACTTCCAAACTTGTGTTCGACGAAAAAATCGACAGGGTTTTGTTTTTGCACAACATCGGCAACCTTATCGAAGGAGCCGTATACGGCGTTCCGGGGGAAGGAGCGGGCATGCTCCAGTACGGCGCGGAATCCGCCCTGGAAAGCTACAGGATGGATCAATACCCGATCAAAAAAATATACATAAACGGGAACCCGATAAATGAATATGCGATCATCGTGCCCACGGATGAAAACGACGGCAGGAAATATTACATGAATGCGGCGGAAAGTTTGAGAGATATGATCGCGGAGAGGGCGGGTGTGGAGCTCGAGATCGTGAAAAGCGACGATATTTCGGCGCTCGGAAAAGCGATAGCCTTCACGAACGAAGGGCTGCCCGCCGTGGGGTTTGTCAAAATAGCCACAGAAGGGGACAGCCTCGTGTTCAGATGCAACATAGGCTCCGACAGCCCGGGCTACGCGGCAAGCCTTTTTATGGACAAATACATAAGGAAAGCGACCGGAAGTTTTAACTTCGGGGACGATTTCATTTACAGCGACACGGGCGACGCCGTGATAATGATCCGCCCGGGACAATAACACAGTCATGATTTTTGGGAGAAGATTGCATATGAAAAAAGTTTTTATGTCCATTGCCGTGGTTTGCGTTTTGCTGCTGCCAATTTTGTTTTCGTGCGAAAGCGAAAGTTCCGGAAGCGCCGCCGAAACAAAAAACACCGAGAATTCCGCAAGCGAAAACGACGATTCCGCGCTCGAAGCCATCGGCGCGAAAAAGGGGGAACCGACGGACGCTTATTCCGCAAAGGAAGTGGCCGACGCGGTCATGGCGCTTTACGCCCCGGAGGAGTTCCCCGAAATGGGAATGAGCCATTATTTTTCCGGCGCGGACGAAAACAGCGACAATTATCTGGAACCCGAAATGATCGGAAACTATATTTACGGAATCCTTTCGCCCGTCGCGGAAATGGAATATCTCGAAAGTTTCGCCTTCAATATTCCCGGGGGGAAAAACGTTTTTGAAGCGGACATTTTGAAAATAAAAAAAGGCGAAGAAAAAAATATGGAAGCGGTTTTGGGCGTCCTCGAAGCGAGGCTCAGAAAAAAAGACAATGGGGATGTTTGGGCATACGCCCCGCAAGACGTGCCGCTCATACAAAATGCGAAAGTTATGGCAATTGGAGTTTATGCGATATTTTTGGCGACCACCGACAACGACAGAGCCGAAAAAGCGCTGAACGAAATGCTGTATTCGGGAAACGCCCCGATTTACCCGGAAACCACGGCGGAAGATTTGCCCCAAAACGAAACAGCCGAGCCCAAGCCTGTTTTGGTGGACGAAGTGGTGAACGTCGAGCCCGAGATATTGTTCGAATTGGAACAGTTCACCAGGCCAATCAGCGAATCGGGGGAACCGGAAGAAGGCTCCGCAAGGAGGACCGCAGTCCCAAGCGTCAGCGTGAAGAACTACAGCCACAACACCAGTTTCATGATCGGGGGCAAATGCGAGGTTGGCGCGATGATCAGGGTGACCGGAGGAACCGAGGAAATATACACGGGCTCGGATTTCGGCGACTATTTGGTCGAAGTACCCATAGCGGCAAATGGCTCTTCTGTCCTAAAACTCACCGCCGAACTTGAAGGAAGGCTCCCCAGCGAGGAAACCGCCTTCATCGTGAAACCCCAAAAGAACATCAGCTATTACGATGATTCCGGCATATACGGCGTCGTCTTGGGCTATAACTATATGAGCTATTTCGACGACTGCCTTCCGGATTATCTGGGCACCAACTTGATATCCGAAAAAGAAATAGAATCGCTGAAAACGAGGACCGCGAAAAAAATTTCGGATTTGAGGGACAAAGGCTGCAATGCGGAAATAATATATCTGCTTTCGCCCAACACTATGAGGATTTGGCCCGAGGACGTGCCGCGCCGATATGACGAATACAAAGGGGAAACGCTGCTCAGGCAATGGAAAGAAGGCGTTACTTCCGGAGGGGCTGTGGTCATCGATTTGACCGATGTGATGATGGAACGCAAAAACGACGAAAACGATGAATTCAAGACATGGCACAAAACAGATTCCCACTGGTCGGAATACGGCTCGTTGATCGCCTATGAAGAGCTTATGAAACACATAGGCCAAAAATTCCCCGATGCCGCCCCGAGGCCGCGTTCGGATTTTGAAATATACAACAAAGAAGTCAACTTCGGAGACATTTACGCCACATTGGGCTTGTCGCTCTCGGATATGTGCGAGACGAGCACATTTGTGGAGTTCAAATTCGATCCGCCCCATTACAATCCCGACTACGACACGGGGCACGTAAACATATACGACCAGGATTGCTCGATGCGCATGAGCGTCCGCCCGATCCACGCGAGGGTGCAGTTCGACCACACCACCGAAACAAACTTGAAAGGGCTGAACTTGCCCACCGCATATTTTTTCAGGGATTCCTTTGAGGGCCCTTTGCACGCTTTCTACACCGACAGGTTCAAAGAAGCGAAATTCAAGGGGATGTGGGACTACAGGTTCAACATAAACGACATAATGAAGACAAACCCGGATTACATCATATACGTGATCAACGAAAGAAACATCAAAAATGTTTTGTATGATTAATTTCGCATCAGTTCTGCTACGATTCCGGTTATCTTTTCAACGCAAGATTCTGTCGGTTCTTTGACCGACAGTTTTTTGTCGCGGCTGGCGATCTCCGCGCATCCCTCTTTTAAATTTCTCGGGCTTATTATGACCCGAAGCGGCACTCCGAGCAAATCCGCATCCGAGAACATGACCCCCGCGCTCACGTTGCGGTCGTCGTATATGACTTCGATGCCCCGGGCCGCAAGCTCGCCGTATAATTTGTCGGCTGCGGTTTTCACCTGTTCTTCGTCGGAACGCACCGCGCATATGTGCACCTGCCACGGCGCGATCGAAATTGGCCAGATGGGGCCCTTGTCGTCATGCCGCGCTTCGCATATGGAAGCGGCGAGCCTGCCCACCCCAATACCGTAGCAACCCATTATCGGGTGGTGCGGCTGGCCCGAACTGTCCAAATAGGTCATATCCATCGTTTCGGTGTATTTGGTCCCGAGTTGGAATATATGGCCTACTTCTATGCCCTTTGAAATTTTTATCGAGGGGGTTTTGCAATCGGGGCATATCCCGCCTTCGGTTATTTTTGCCAAATCGCGATATGTTGTGTCCCCGATATCCCTCGACATGTCAAGGCCTGTGTAATGGAAGCCGTTTTTGTTGGCTCCTGTGGCCAAATTGTTCGCCCCTTTTAAAGATTCGTCGAAAAGAACCGTTATTTTGCCGTCCTCTCCGCCTAATCCATAAGGTCCCGTGTATCCCGCGTGCAGCCCCGAATCCTCCTTGACTTCTGCGGGATGTACTTCGGATTTTAGGAAATTTGCCAGTTTTGTCTCGTTTATGTCCAAATCGCCGCGTATGAAAGCGAGCACGTAGCCATCGTCGGAATTTCTTTGATACATCACCGCTTTGCAAGTCTTTTCGGGTTTTATCTTCAAACAGGCGCACAGATCCTCGATTGTTTGTATATCGGGCGTAGGCACGAGCTCAAGGGGATCGGATTTAGCATCGCGCGAATTTTCCGCGATGTTTTCCGCCGCTTCCACATTGGCTTTGTAACCGCAAGCCGGGTTTTGGCAAACGGCTATCGAGTCCTCGCCCACAGGCGCCAAAATCACGAACTCATAGGATACTTTTCCGCCCATCATGCCCGAATCGGCGGAAATGGCGAGCGTTTCGGGAATCCCCACCCTTGAAAATATTTTTTCGTAGGCTTTGTAGCATTCTTTGAAGTATTCGTTCAAGTTTTCATATGAAGTGTGAAACGAATATGCGTCTTTCATCGTGAATTCCCGCACGCGGATCAGCCCGCCTCTCGGTCGCGGCTCGTCGCGGAATTTTGTTTGTATCTGATAGATCATGAACGGGTATTTCGCATAGGTCTGCCCGTACTCTTTTACCAGGGAGACAGCTGCTTCCTCATGGGTCATGCCCAATATATGCGGGCTTTTGTTTCTGTCCAAAAACCGGACGAGTTCGCTTCCCACGCTTTCGTACCTTCCGGATTGCTGCCAAAGCGAAGCGGGCAGCACCACGGGGAACATCACTTCCTGCCCGTCTATCGCGTCCATTTCCTCCCTGATGATCTGCTCGATTTTTCTCGCGATCCTTTTTAGCGGCGTATATGAAGAAAATATGCCGTTTGCCACATATTTCATGTATCCGCCCCTGAGCATGAGCGCATGGCTGTCGATGGCGCATTCCGACGGCCTTTCCTTGAACCGTTCCCCTACGAGTTTTTCCAATTTCATAATATATTTCACTCCTTTTCGTGAATTTCATTGTACCATAAATTTCCCCCAAAGTCAACAGCGCAAAAAATTTTTGTTTGTTCATGGTTTATTCAAGGGTTTATGATATTTTAAGGATATAATCTTAGAAACGGCGAACATGCGCGAAACTATGTTCGGCAACATTGAAATGTATAACGATTAGGGAGGATTATTTTATGGAAAAATTGAAAATCGGGGTGATCGGGCTCGGGGGCAGGGGCCATTACCATGCGCAAATGCTCGCAGGCATGGCAAAGGACGCATCGCTTCCCTGCGAATTGGAAGTGGCCGCTCTGTGCGATGTATATCCGGACAGGCTGGAAGCGGCGGCGGATTCCGTAAAACAAAAAACCGGCGTTGCCCCGGCCGCTTACACAGACGAAAACGCTTTTGTGAACCATCCGCAGCTTCAGGCGATAATTGTGGCGACTTCGTGGCAGACGCATATTTCCATAGCGGCGAAAGCGATGAAAAAGGGCATACGCCCAGCAATCGAATGCGGGGGGGCCAGTAACCTCGACGAATGCTTCAAGCTCGTTTCGGTATATGAAGAAACCGGGATACCCTGCATGTTTTTGGAAAATTGCAATTACGGCCGCGATGAAATGGCGCTTTTGAACATGACGGAAAAGGGCGTTTTCGGAGAACTCATACATATCCAATGCGGGTATCAGCACGACCTCCGGACAATAGCGCAAAGCTGGGAACACCGCCATTACCGCTTGGACCATCACCTCAACAGAAACGGCGAGTTTTACCCGATGCACGGGCTGGGCCCCATGATGAAACTGTTGAAAATCAACAACAAAAACAGGTTTGTTTCGCTCGTTTCGGTTTCATCGAAAGCGAGAGGCCTGAAAGAATGGGCGAAAGAACATTTGCCCGCAGACCACCACATACAAGACAAGACGATCACCCAAGGCGACGTCATCACCACTGTTTTGAAAACCTCAAAAGGGGAAACGCTGCTTCTGACACACGACACGACGCTTCCTCGCCCATACTCGCGCGGGGGCAGGGTGCAGGGGACCAAGGGCATCTGGATGGAAGACAACGCTTCGGTATATATCGAGAACGTGAGCCCCGGCCACACCTGGGAAAATTTCCATGAATTCATCGAAAGGCATGGATACGAACACCCGATGTGGGACCAGTACCAAAAAAATGGGGTAAAGGAAGGGTATGATGGTCACGGCGGGATGGACTATCTCGTGGTGCGCGAATTCGTGAAGAGCGCGGCGGCCAAGGACGAACCGCCTGTGGATACGTATGAAGCGGCGCTGCTCGCTTCCATAACCCCCCTCTCCGAGAAATCGATCGCCATGGGCTCTCATCCCGTCGAAGTCCCGGATTTCACGCATGGCCTGTACATGACGAGATAGGCCGTAAATTTGATGGAAAGTACAAACTACAAAAGCACGCTGCACGCCTGCTATTTGGGATATATAACCCAGGCGCTCATCGTGAATCTGCCCCCGCTGCTTTTTGTGATTTTCAAGGACAGGTTCAATCTCAGCTATACGATGCTGGGAAGCATTGTTTTGGTTATTTTCATCACGCAGCTTTTCACGGATGCGCTTGCCGTAAAATTTGTCGACAAAATCGGCCACCGGACGGCGGCTGTGCTGGCCCATGCGCTGGCCGCCGCCGGCATGGCCATGCTGGCGTTTTTGCCCGCATTGACCCCGCAGCCCTTTATCGGGCTCGTTATTTCCGCCATTGTGTTCGCTATGGGCGGCGGCCTTATCGAAGTGCTTGTCAGCCCCATCGTGGACAGCCTTCCGGGAGAGGCCAAAGCCTCGTCGATGAGCCTTTTGCATTCGTTTTACAGTTGGGGGCAAGTTTTGGTCATTGTGCTGACCACGGTGGCGCTCGGTTTCATCGGCCATGATTTGTGGTTCATCTTACCGCTTGCATGGGCGTTTTTGCCACTCTTCACGCTTTTCAGGTTCACCAAAGTGCCGCTTGTGCCGCCTGCGGAAGAAAATCAAAGGATGCCGCTGAAATCAATGCTCACTTCGAAGATTTTTTTGTTGGCGCTGGTTTTGATGATGTGTTCGGGAGCTTCGGAACAAGCCATGGCGCAGTGGGCTTCGCTTTTCGCGGAAAAGGGGCTTGGCATATCAAAAACACTCGGCGATTTGCTCGGCCCGTGCATATTTGCCGTGATGATGGGAATTGCCCGAACTCTGTACGGCATGAAAGGGCAAAAAATAAATATACACAAAACTTTGGTTTTTTGCTCTGTTTTGTGCGTGCCCTCGTTTGTGGTCACGGCGATTGTCCCGATTCCTGCATTGGCGCTTTTGGGATGCGCGCTCTGCGGGCTGAGCGTGAGTTTGATGTGGCCCGGAATGCTTAGCCTCACTTCGGCGGGCTATCCCACGGGCGGAACCGCCATGTTCGCCATATTGGCGCTCGGCGGCGATCTGGGCTGCTCCGTCGGTCCTTGGCTGACGGGAATCGTGGCAGACCAAAAAGATTTGAATACGGGGCTTCTGGCGGCGATCATTTTTCCGGTTTTGATGATTTTCGGTTTGGCTTTTTTGAAAACGTTATTAAAATCAAAAAAACAATAACTGTAAATTGGGCTATTGTTTTTCGTTTTACAGTTCCGGCTCCGAATCGATCTTTTTGGATACTTCAAAAAAGCCCGACGTCAAAATTCCGATGGGTATCGCCATCAAAAAAATGCCGAAAATGGATATCAGTGAACCAAAAATTTTCCCTATCGGGGACACGGGATGTATGTCGCCGTAACCAATAGTCGTAATTGCCGAAACAGCCCACCAAATACCTTTCAGTATGTTATTGTAAACGTCGGGCTGGGTTTCGTATTCCAGGTCGCAAATGACGACGCCCGATATTATTATGAATATGAAGACTATCAAAACAGACGCCAAAAGTTGTCTGCCTTTCAATTTTATGACTTTTATGAGTATATCCGTTTGGCGCCGCAAAATTTTAAGCTGCGTTATTCTGATAAGCCGCAATGCCCGGAATATGCGAAAATCCATGACAGTGCCTACAAGCAAAGTCGGCAGCAGCGCGAGTAAAATGATCAGACCCCTGAAAGACAATATATACTTTGCGCGCGCTCTGATTGGGTGCGATTTTTCACCGGCCGCAATGTCGGCGATCCATATCCTCAAGATATATTCAACAAGAAAAAACGCAAAGAAGGACCATCTTAAAATATTTATGATACCGCCATATTTGCTCTCCGCTTCGACGCTCTCGAAGATAATGAAAGCCACATTCAGGCAAATTACCGCGCTTACAATATATTCGGCGACGCCATTCATTTCACTTTGTTGGCCGTCTTTTTTCAACAGCTTATGCACCGCCGCATTGACTTTTGTCATCATGCCGCTCATTTTTGATTGCCCCTTTGAAACATCATTCTTTTTTTTCGGAATTGGCATTTTCGCTCAGTTTTTTTACGAACGCTATTTTCGCGAAAACCAAAACCCGGTCCAGAGCCACTAAAGTCGCCAGCCCAGCTATAATGTCGCCAAGCCCGATATTTATTGAGATATCCAATGCTTTTGCGCCTTCCGCGACCAGCGACAACAATGCCAGTATGAAAAATACATCGAATTTTATTATATCCACAATATGGATGTAATGCTGATTCTTTTTGTACAGCGCCAATTCGATTATTGTCAAAACAAACATTCCCACAGGAATGCAAAAATAGATGCCCAACAAGACATTATTGACGGCTTCATTGCCCCAAAACGCCTCGAACACGACTATTATCATGCATATGAACAGGCATATTCCAATATTGATCAACAATGATTTTTTCATGCTGTTGTTCCTACACCGCTCCAAGCGTTTTGCCGATGGCATCGCGTATGACCAGTTGCGCCCTGCCGTCGGCCGGCGTTTCGCTCTTGTTGATCAAAACGAGATTCGCCCCGCAAAAATGCTCTAACAATCCCGCCGCAGGGTAGACCGCCAGCGAAGTGCCGCCCACAATCAAAAGATCGGCTCTTTTTATGGCCCGGAGGGCATCGTTCCATTCCTTTTGAGGCAAACTTTCTTCATACAGCACAACCTCCGGGCGAACGATGCCGCCGCATTTTTCGCACTTTGGGATTCCCTCCTGCTCCATAATATAGTCAAGGCTGTATTTTTCCCGGCATTTTACGCAGAATTGCCGCCAGTTGGAACCGTGCAGTTCGCAAACGGCTTTGCTGCCCGCCGCTTGATGCAATCCGTCCACGTTCTGCGTGACGATTGCGGACAAACGGCCTTGTTCTTCGAATTTTGCCAATGCGAAATGCGCGGCGTTGGGCTTTGCCTCACGGGCTACGAGGTTCTCCTTGTAATACCGAAAGAAAAGCTCCGGCTCGCGGGCAAAGCACGAATGGGAAAGCAGATATTCCGGCTTTTTGCCGTAAATCTGCCTTGCGTGATACAACCCCGATTCCGAGCGGAAGTCGGGGATGCCGCTTTCGGTGGAAACGCCCGCCCCGCCGAAAAAAACGGCATTTTTAGCGGAATAGATAATTTCACGGAGCTTTGGTATTTGTTTTTCTGTTGAGGCTGCCATATCCATTTTGTTCCTCCCAATTTGGAATTGTCGCGGTAACAATATTATATCGCATACGGACAACAATGTCAAGTGGAGTTTGCTGGATTCACATTTTCATTTGAAATATTTAAGGTTCCGGATTTGTTCAAAAATACACGGGAGGCTAAACCATATGGAAACCATTGATTTTGCGAAAATCACAGATATCACCCGGCAAGACATGATAAGACAAGCGTTGTCATTTTACGATATAACCGTCATGAGCATAGAAGCGTTAAATGACGACAGCGACGCCTTCAAATTGACGGACAGCGCGGGCACCCGATATTTTTTAAAAGTATACGGCAAAAGCAACGACGGCGATATTGTCCCCGGCGAAAGGGTGTACCATACATACGATCAAATACAGCTCGAGTCGGAGATACTGCATTTGCTTTCGGGAAGCGCGTCAAAAACCGCCGCGCCGGTAAAAAATATACATGGCGGCTTCGTGACGGCGCTTGCCCCCGAAACTGACGGCGAACCCGTTTTTGCCACAGTCACGTCGTTCATCGACGGGCTGACGGAAAAGCATACGGAAGCTCCCACGCCGGAAACGGCCCATATCGCGGGCGTATCTGCCGCCCTGCTTCATCTGGAATCGAAAAAGCTGTTGCTGCCCATCGCCGCAAAGCGTCCGCACAAACGCCAGGAGTATATACAAAAGATGCAGGATCGCATAGCGCAGGGGATTAAAATAGGCTCCATCACCGCCGCGCAGTATGAAATGATAAGCCAATGTTGCGACGCGATAATAGATTGCATGAACCAACTCGACAAAGACCCCGAAAACAATGTCGGGCTTGTCCATACCGACATAATCAACGGGAACATAGTGTTTGCGCAAAATCGCGGGACGCTGATCGATTTTTCCCGCTCCGTCTATTCGTATTATTTGTTTGATTTAGCGGAAATGTGCCTGCACGGCAACTTCGGGGGTTCAAGCCCCGAATTGCAGAGGGCGATCCTATGCGGCTACCATTCCGTGAAGCCTTTGGCCGAATACGATTTATTTGCTATGCAAGCCCTTTTCGCCATGTTCATATTGACAATAATGGCGATGTGCATCGAATCCAAGGGGAACGCATGGATGGAAAGCGTGCTGAAGTGGTTCGCCGACGAGGTCCACCCCGGCTTGATTGCGAGCACCGGCTATATGGATCCCGCGATTTTCAAAGGCATATTATAAATCATTTTTTGGAGGGTATTTTTGAAGAAATATAAAGCAATAATTTTCGACGTCGGCGATACCCTGCTTGAACATTATCCGAGCCAAAGGCAAATTTACGTTGAGCGAATGAAAGCATTGGGATTTGCAGTTGACGATTCAACCGCCGATAAAATCGCCGCCGCCTTGGAAAAAGCTTCCCACGAACAAATTGCCAAAGAACAAAACGGAGCGCCTCGAATGTCTGACGCGGACTTTGAAATCATGCTTGACACAGCGGCGGTAAAGTGCGTCGCCAAGCAGCAGGACGCAATGTTGTTTTTGGAAAACCTCAGGCGCATCCCGCTTCCAAAGCAGGAATTGAGGCTCATGCCCGGCACGCTTGAAACCCTTGCGGCGTTGAAAAATAAAAGTTTCCGCTTAGCCATTGTGTCCAACCATCGCGCATGGCTTCCCGATTATTTGGAAAAAATAGGATTGGCGGGATTTTTTGAAACTATCGTCGTTTCCGATATTGCAGGCGTTGAGAAACCGGATGCCCGCATTATGCAGATAGCCTTGGAAAAGCTGTCATTGGACGCCGCAGAGTGTTTGTATGTCGGGGATCACCCTTTTGATGTTCTATGTTCTAAAAAAGCGGGGATAGATTGTGCATGGCTTACAGCGTCCAATAGCGTTTTGCCCGACAGCGTCCCGTATAAAGAAGATTATCGAATCCAAAAATTGTGTGATTTATTGCAGAAACTCTCTTTCCAAAATACATTGTGTCAAATGTTGGACGAAAAACAGGGTTAAAAATTCGAGATAAAAAATAGGAGAAAATAACAATGGCTGGTACAGCAACGCATATTGCGATAGCCGATAAAATAAACAGCATTTTGGGAGATGGCGCAATAAAAAACCTTCCGTTGTTTTTCGGCGGAAACTTAGCGCCTGACGCTATACACGCAAAAAAGGATTATAAAAGGGCAGATAAAAAACATTCCCATTTGTGCGATGGGATACGCTCATACGGCTACGGATATCCTGAAATAGCAAAGCTATTCAAAGACAGGGTAAATGAATTTATCGAAAAATATTACATGACCGCAGGCGAGGATAAAGATTTGTACTTTGGTTACATCGTCCATTTGCTTGCTGATGAATTTTATCTTCTTTCAGTATATAAGCGGCTTGAAAATCATCTAAAAAACAACGGGGCAAATCCCGATGAACCGGGGTTTCGTAAAAATTTAGCCGACGAAGTAAATAACGGCGGCCATAGAGAGTTTTTCAGCGATACTTCATACATAATCGACATATCAGCACATGAGTATGATTTCAAACAAAACGTCGTCGATGTTCTTGAAGCGGCTTGGGATTACGAAGTCAAAGAATATATAGGCGCAAACGAAATAAACATAAGCAAGCGGTGGGTTATTGATAATTTTTTCAAAAGCGAAAAAACGAAAAGCAATGATTACAATGAAATGGCGGCAAATTTCGTTGAGCTCGCCGCGAACGACGCAATCGCCCGCCTTTCATGCAAAGATGGTATCATAAAATTGTTGCGATAATAAAACATCGCGGATGGGATTGCACGGGCGGTCAAATAAAAATCGGCGAATCTGTTGAGGACGGCGTGTTGCGGGAGATACTGATTGACAAAATTCCCGGAGTATGGTATAATTAATAAATAATAGCATAGAGGGTCGGGCCGGGATAATGATGGATACAGAAACAATGTCAGGAGCGTCATTTACCAATGAAACTGTTCGAGCGCATATTGACATAGAAAATAAAGCCGCAAAAAACGGAAAGCTTCTTCTATATCATGGGAGTCCCGTTCAAGATTTCGAGCCTTTTTATGGAGGCGGCAGAGATTATCATGATTATGGAAAAGGCTTATATTGCGTGTACGGCACGGACGCGGGGCTCGGTTTGGCAAAAGAATGGGCTTGCCAGCATGAGGATCATAGTCATGCCTATATATACATTTATGAGTTTGAATACGCGGGCATAAACCCAAAGCTTATCCTGAATTTAAGCGAGTATGAGCCAATATATTGGTTATCAGTGTTAGCCCGGCACAGATACTCGGCGAATGAAACTAACATACAGCGGCAACGCCGATTACGTATGATAGAGATGTTTCCAGTTGATTTCGAGCAGTATGAGATAATCAAGGGTTGGCGGGCAAACGATAAATATTATGCGTTCCTCAGTTTGTTTTTAAGCGAAGCCATTTCATACGAGGCAGTCAAAGCGGCTCTGGGCATAGGAGACTTGGGGTATCAGTTCGTTATAAAAGGCGAAGGGGCCTATAAAAATTGCAAGCGCATTGGGATTATACCTATAACATCGGAAGAATACGCGGACTTTTATAAATCATACCACGAGAAAGACGAAAAATCCCGGCAGCAATTAAATTCTTTGCGGGATATCGAGGGGAAAACATTGAATCAAATCCTGTCGGAAGGTGGGTTATAGGTGCAAAATTCAAATACAAATATAGACTGGTTCATGGTTGGGGTCAAGCAAAGGAACTTGTCGGAAGCGATGGGTTTTGCCAAAGCGGCCTTCGATGACGATGCAGTTTCCTTTTTCGATAAATTTGCCAAGTCCGGCTACCGGAAAGCATTTGAGAAAAATTCAGGCAGGGTGACTTTAGGCTGTTCGGGTTCGGAGCTTGCCTTAATGATATATGACCGGCAGGCGGCTGAGTACCGCGATAAATACGATTTCTTCGATATAACCGAGCCGAAAGAGCATTGGATAGGACACGCCTTAGGGTATTTGCAAGGCAGGTCGCAGCTGACTTTCGAGCAGATATTCGAGAAGTTTCCGTTGGAGAACTGGTATCGGAAATACATTCTGCATGAAGCATCGGACCAAGTCCTGTGGGACAAGACTTTGGGGCAATATATCAATTAGAAAAAGAGCGGGGATAGCTTGTGCATGGAATAACCCCAAATATGTGTAGGAGACTGACAATCATGGACGAAACGACAAAAATCATTCGGGATTTTTACGATTCAAATGTTCAAAAAGAATGGAACCGCACCATGGGCAGGCCGGAATTTTTGCTGACTTGCCGGATGTTTGAGCGTTATATAAAACACGGCGAAAAGGTGTTGGACATCGGCGGCGGGCCGGGCCGCTATTCGCTATGGCTCGCAAACAGGGGCTGCGATGTCACATTGTTCGACCTTTCGCCCGAAAACGCCAAATTCGCGGCGGAACGCGCCGCCGAGCAAAGTCTTTCAATCAAAACCGTCGCGGGCGACGCGAGGGAAGCGGACAAGCTGGTTGCCGGACAATTCGACCATGTCCTGCTCATGGGGCCGATGTATCATCTTTTTGAAGAAACAGACAGGATAGCCGCCGTGAACGCGGCCTTGAAATTGCTGAAGCCGGGCGGAAAAATTTTCATATCTTTTTTAAATATGTTTTCGGGCATTATCTACTACATGAAGCATCTGCCGGATATTTCCGCCGATCCTGTCGGCGACGAATTCACAAAAAAAGTCATCGAGGGAAAAAGTTTTGGTTGCGACGCTTTCACAAAAGCCTTTTTCATCGATTTGAGGGAGATTTTGCCATTTATGGCGCAGTTTCCGCTTGAAAAGCTGCATTTTTTCGGGCAGGAAGGAGTAATCGCCCCTTGCGAAACCAACATCATGCAGCAAAGCCGCGAAGTCGTCGATATGTGGCTCGATTTTAGCGAAGCCGTTTGGCAGCGTGAAGAATTTTTAAGCTATTCCGAGCATTTGATGTATGTAGGCAAAAAAACACAATAGGACACTATATAAGTGATGTGCAATGGATGCACACGATGTATGCGATATGACCCGGTTAAAAATAATATTGGGAGGAAAAAACAAACATGAACATAACGATCGTAAACGGCACGGAACAAAAAGGCTGCACTTTTGCGATGAAAGAGCTGTTTCTTTGTGCAATGGGCGACGGGCACAATATAAGCGAATATTACCTGCCCCGCGATTGCCCTGTGTTTTGCACCGGCTGCAAAGCGTGTTTTTTCCGCAGCATCGTCGTCTGCCCGCATTCAGAATACACTGTTCCGATATGGGATAGCATACTAAAAGCGGATTTGCTGGTGTTTGCCTCGCCGACTTACGTGTTCCACGCCACGGCGCAAATGAAAGCGCTGCTCGACCACTTCGGCACGAAATGGATGGCGCACTCGCCGGAAAAGCCGATGTTCGGCAAGCAGGCGGTCATCGTCGCAAACGCGATCGGCCAGGGCATGGGCAAAACCGCCGGCGACATAAAAGACAGCCTAGATTTTTGGGGCGTCGCCCGCACATATGTCATCAAACAGGCATTGTTTCAGGCGAAATGGGACAATGTCTCCGCCAAACGCAAAGCGGCCATCGGGAAGCGGTGCGAAAAGGCGGCGGCAAAAATAAATTCAAAAAAGCGCGTCACTCCGCATATCAAGATAAGATGGTTGTTTTTCATCATGAAGACAGCGCAAAAAATGATAGACAAAACGGAACGCAAAGCGGGCCGCGAAAGCACGGCGGATTACAGGCATTGGAAAGATAACGGCTGGCTGGACGGCAAAAAGCCGTGGCGCGACAAGTAAAAAGAATGTAGAAGGCGCGTTGACAAAAAACAGACTGTATGATATAATTTTATGTGAAACCGGCCAAAATTATTAATAAGAAAGAATGGGGATTGCCATGAATTATAATCTGACGGATTACGAAACCCTGGAACTCAAACCGGATTATCGGGAAACGATAAAGCGCTACGAGGCTTTTTGGAACGGCGGCATGATCGACCGCCCGATTGTCAGCGTGACCGCCCCGAACCCGGAATACAAAGAGGCGCCGTATTACACGAACAACTATTATACGCGCATGAATGGCGATTTGGATGAAATTGTGCGGCAAATTGTCTGCAATGCCAAAAAAACCGCCTATATCGGCGAGGCTGTCCCGCAGCCTTTTTTGAGTTTCGGCTGCGACGAGCTGGCGGCGTTCTGCGGCGGGGAAACGCTTCATTTTTGCAGGGACGACCACGACACGAACTGGTCGGAGGCGTTTATCGAAGACTGGGAATCCGAAATGCCGCTGAGGGTGCGCGAGGACAACCCCCTTTGGCTCAGAATGCAGGCGTTTTTGGACAAATGCGCCGAAGCGATGCAGGGCAAAATGCTGTTTCACGCCCTCGACCTGCATTCGAACCTCGATCTTTTGCTCGCTATGCGCGGGGGGGAAAAATTATGCCTTGACCTAAAAGACAAGCCCGAAATAATAGATGTGGCGCTGGACCAGTCCATATCTTTATTCGAATATTTTTACAACAAAGCTTTCAAAAAATATAATCTGCCCGGCGTCAACGGGATAACCCTGCAATGCGATTTTTCATGCATGATAAGCACGCCCATGTTCCGGCGCTTTGCCCTGCCCTATCTTGAACGCGAAGCCGCGTATAACAACGGCCGGGTTTCATATCATTGGGACGGAGTGACCGCGCTCACCCACACAAACGATTTGATTTCCTCAAAAGGCCTGTACGCGATGGCGTTTGTGCCGGGGGCGGGAAACGGCTCCCACATCGATTATCTCGATTTATACGCGAAAGTGCAAAAAGGCGGCAAAGCCGTGTCAGTCTGGGGGAGCATGGACGAGTGCAAATATATGCACAAATATCTGCAACCGGACAAGACAATGTACAGCACGCACGCAGCGACAATCCAAGAAGCGGAAGAACTTCTGGAATGGTTTAAAAAGAATACGTGAACAAAAGGCAAAACTGACATTCCAATCTGAAAATTCATGCCTGGATATAAATTTGTTTGCGCAGATTACGCAATTTAAAACAAAGTTGTGACCGGTTTGAGATTAAAATGCAAAAAAAAATAAAAAATAATCATATTTGTGACTGAATTGAGAGCGTGGCGTGGTATATTGCATACATGGATTATATCAAGGTGGTATCAAACCATGAAAATGAAATTATTGATCGCCACTGCGGATTCAGATTACGCCGAACATCTTTCCGGTGTTTTGTCCGAAAAACATTCGGAAACATTCGAGCTTTTCGTTTGCACTTCCGCAGATCGCCTGCACAAACTTCTTTCCGGCGGAAAATTTGAAATAGCTCTCGCAGATCCGGAATTCGTTTCCTCTGAAAATTTCAGTTCGGTTTCCCTTTTGCTGGCGCTATCGGATCAAGGGGAATTGATCGGCGACGGGGGAGGCGATGTCAAAAAAATTTGCAAATACCAGCGCATTTCGTCGATAGTCGGAAACATTTTTGAACATTATTCAAAAATAAGCGGCGCCATAAACGGCTCAGGCACAAAAATTTCTTCTATCAGCGCTGTTTGGTCCCCTTCCGGCGGATCCGGCAAAACCACGGTGGCTTTGGCTTATGCCTGCCGCAAAGTGTCGGAAGGGAAAAAGGCGACATATTTGAATATGGAAAATTTTGCGAGCACGCCGGCGTATTTTCAGGGAATGGGAAAAAGCATCAGCAAAATATTTGAAAATTTCGAATCCAATATCCGGATGTTCGTGACCGCCGTGCGCCAGACAGATGCGCTTTCGGGAATTTCATATTTCGGCGAACCGGAAAACTACGAAGATATGAACATACTGTCTGAAAACGACATAGAAAATTTGATTTTGGCGTGCGCCGCCGAAACAGAAGAATTGGTGGTGGATTTGTCCTCGGGGTGCGACGCCCGCACAAAAAAAGTTTTCGAACTGGCGGATGCGGTGCTGGTCGTGTGCGACCCTTCGAGCACATCGCAGGCAAAATTAAAGCAATTTGCAAACCAACACGATATTTTCGGAAAAATAAAATCCAAAATTGTTTTGATAAACAACAAAGGCGCGGAAATCCAGGGCTTGGATATAGAAAGATCGATACAGCTTCCTTTCGTAAATTCGGAGGATCCGGTATCGATTTTTAAATTCTTGGCAAACGAAATCGAAGATTGGCGGGTGAAAATGTCATGACCGAAGATATAAAAAGCGCCTTTATCTCGCAGTTGAAAGCCGAAATTCAAAATCACGCCGATTTGACCAATATGAGCGACGACGAAATACGCGAAACGACAAAGAAATTGATCGAGGATAAAGCGGATCAAGCGCGGTCAAACGATCAAAACACTTATTTTGAGCTCTCTTCTTTGAATTTCAAGGAAAAATGTTTCATCGCAAATGCGGTTTTTGATTCCATACGCGGGCTGGGAGTGCTCGGCCAGATCGTAAACGATCCGGATATCACAGAAGTGATGATAAACGGATATAAAGACATTTTCATAGAAAAATCGGGGCGGCTGTTTAAAATGGACAAGCAATTCGAAAGCCGCCGCGAACTGGAGATCATCATAACGAAGTTCGTCTCAAAAGTGGGCAGGGCCGTAAACGAGAGCGAACCCATCGTGGATGTGCGCCTCGAAGACGGGTCGAGGGTGAACGTGGTTACTTTCCCGGTGGCTTTGGATGGGCCTATTGTCACCATCAGGCGATTCCCGAAAGAAGCGATGACCATCGAAAAGCTGGTGGCTTACGGTTCTTTTGGACCCGAATTGGCGGAAATACTCGAAATGTTGGTTTTGGCGAAATACAATATTTTCATAAGCGGAGGGACGGGCAGCGGCAAAACTTCTTTATTGAACGCATTGTCAAATTTCATCCCTCGCGACGAGCGCATTATAACAATTGAAGATTCTGCGGAACTTCAAATAAAAAACATAGACAATTTGGTGCGCCTCGAAACAAAAAATGCCGGCCCTGACGGAAAAGGCGCGATACCCATGCGGGAATTGATAAAAACCGCTTTGCGCATGCGGCCGGAGAGGATCGTCGTCGGGGAAGTGCGCGGAGCGGAAGCGCTGGATATGCTGCAGGCCATGAACACGGGCCACGACGGTTCGCTTTCCACAGGCCACGCAAATTCCACATACGATATGCTGAGCCGATTGGAGACGATGGTGCTGCAGGGCTCGGAAGGATTGCCGTTGGAAGCCATACGCCAGCAGATAGCTTCGGCGGTGGATATCATAATCCATCTTTCGCGTTTGCGCGACAAAAGCCGAAAAACGATGGAGATAGCCGAAGTTATCGGATATGACGCAGAAAAGCGTAGAATCGCGACAAATATTTTGTATGAGTTCCGCGAAAACGAAAAAAGCACAAAGACCATAGTTTCAGGTTCGCTCGCCCGCACAAAAAATCCAATGAAAAACATCCAAAAACTCGAAAACGCGGGAATAAACAAAGTGATTTGAATGTAGGGGGACAAAAATATGCCGGATTATACAGTGGATAATTCGGGGCCGCTCGGCCATGCTGCCGCTTTTGCCAAAGGGTTTTTGATTGGGTTTGCGGCGCTGTTCGTATTTTACAAAATTTTGCCGCTTTCGCTTGCCGGAGGAGGCATTTACGGAATCGCCAATATTTTTGTTTCTTCCGGAAAAGCCATCGCCAAACGCAAAAACAGATTGCGGCTCCAGTTTTTCGATTTGCTGGAATCCATGTCCGTGGCGATGAAAGCGGGAAACCCGCCTTCGAGAGCCTTGGAAAGCGCCAGGGCCGATTTGGCTTTGATTTATCCCGAAAACAGCGATATAATCAAAGAACTCGATATAATCATAGGAAAGTTCGACAATGCGGTTCCTTTGTCCGAAATATTTTCGGATTTCGCAAAACGCAGCGGCCTCGAAGACATAGCCGGTTTCGCTTCGGTTTACGCCACCATCGAAGGAAAATCGAGCCGCTCAAATGAAATTGTGCGCGAAACGCAGCAGATCATCGCCGACAAAATGGAAATAGAAATGGAAATCGACACCATGATGGCTTCGGCGAAAACCGAAGTGAATATAATGCTCATTTTGCCGCTTGTGATTTTGGGGATTGTCAGCTATGCGGGGGCCGGGTTCATGGATGTGATCTACAGCGGCGCACCGGGCCGCATAGTGGCAACCGGAGGGCTTGCGCTTTTTGTCGCCAGCTATATAATGGCGCGAATATTTTCCAACATAAAGCTATAGAGGTATTTTAATATGCTTTTTTGTTTTTTGGTTTTGGCGACGGTCATGGCAGCGGTTTGGTTTTTGTTTTTGGGAATGGCGGAAAAAGAGGATTGGATCGCCGCCGCTTATAACAAAGTGCTGGACAATTTGACCATGAAAGAAAAACTGCGCGCGAAACACGGAAAAAGGTTAAAAAAATTATCCGAATATCGCGGTTTTTCCGCTTTGTTTTTAAAAATTCCGCCTCTGCGGGGATTCGAAAAAAAAATCGCCGTCCTCGAGGCAAAAAACAAGTTGCTGCAAAAAGGAAATCTCAGGAATCTCGGAATAATGGACATTCCGGGATATGTGTTTGTCAGAAAATTTGAAATTATCGGAAAGGGAACCATGCACAAAACGATTTTTTCGAACAGTTTCGAATTATACGGCAAAAAACACGCCGGGCACAAAACCCTGCAATTGTTGGCAAGAATTTTTTCCTATTGGGCAATCGGAATGGCTTTTTCGCTCATTATCGGGAGCATTGCCATGGGTTTCGGGAAAATGGAAGCGGGAATGGGAATTTCGGCCGTTGGGACTGCGCTTGCGTTTGTTTCGTCATATGCCGTATACGACGATCTATGCGACCGTGTGAAAAAACGCAGGGAAGACATAATACGCCAATTTCCGAATATAGCTTCAAAATTGGCTCTTTTGGTCGCATCCGGAATGATCATGGAAAAAGCCTGGAAAGAAACCGCTTACAGCCAAAATTTTGAATTGTACAAAGAAATGCAAAAAACATCCGAGCAACTCGACAATTTGGTAAGCCCCGAGGAAGCCTATGGGGAATTCATCAGGCGCTGCAACACCAAGGAAACCGCCAAGCTCGCTTCGGCGATAACCCAGAATCTTTCCAAAGGAAATGCGGAATTGAGTTTCCTTTTAAAAACGATAGCGAAAGAAGCGTGGCTGGAAAGGCGGCACAACGCGAAAAGGGATGCGGAAAAAGCGAGTTCCAAACTTATGATACCGACGATACTTTTGTTTTTGGCGATACTTGTCATTATAATGGTGCCCGTAGTCATGAATTTGACCTTTTTATAGCGATTTTTCAAAGATTTTCAAAGAAAGGAGGGTTTTTAATGTTGGACAAAATATCTAAGCTCCCTTTGGCGGCAAAGTATGCATTCATCGGATTTTTGGCAAATCTGAAAAACGACGAGCGCGGGTTGTCCGGGGTAGTCGTAGCTGTTTTGCTGATTTTAATCGCAGTGTTGGCGGTGGTTTTGATCTGGGGTTTTCTCAGCGGGTGGCTCGAAGAATTATGGAACCGGATAATCGGGGAAACGGCAGGTATTTCATGATCTGACAAAAATGAAAGACAAAAAGGGAGGAGGCGGCCGTTTTGTCTGAAATTGAAAAAATTATCGGCGATGAAAATGGAGACGCTGTAGTCGAAGCGGCCATCATTTTCCCGATTGTGGCCTTGATTTTTGCCGCGCTCGTTTTGGTTTCCATGTATCTTCCGGCCAGGGCTTCGCTCCAAAAATCCACTCAGCGGGCCGCAACCGCCATGGCGGCCGAAAAAGGGGATACATGGCTGTTTTTTGATGATGAAAATATGGAATATTATTGGGTGGACGATATAAGCGAATTGGGCGGCATTTATGACGATTTGCAAAAACCCGCTTCCATTTGGGGAGACATTGCCCACAAAACCGAGATGATCGTCAAAAAAACGGAAGAGGGCAGCCTTGTTTTGAATTCCGGGAATTTGAGCGTTAATTGCGAAATATCAAATTGCATAATTTACAAGGAAATAATGGTTACGGCCATCCGGAACATTCAAATTCCCATCGATTTGTCTTTCATCGGGTTCCCAAAGCAAATTGCGATCACGGTGAGTTCATGCGCCGCAATCCAAAATGGAGACGAATTCATCCGCGAAATGGGTTTGGCCGGGAAATTTGCCGAATATATATGGGAAAAATACGGTCTCGCCGACTTAAAGGAAAGCATTTGCGATTCGCTGAATGAAACCATTTCGTTTATGGACTGGAAATGATGAAATAATGGGGGAAAAGATATGCGCGGCTTTTTGGGGAATTCAAAAGGCGCTTTGACCGTTTTCGTGACGATGCTTTTGATTCCCGCGATACTTGTGAGCGGAACTGCAGTCGATTTGGCGCGAATATATACGGCTAAGAGCATCATCCAGGACGCAAACCAATTGGCCGCCAACGCCGCGCTTTCGCAATATGACAAGCTGCTCAACGAACTTTACGGGCTTTTTGGCATTATGTCGGAAGATCAGCAACTCGCCGAAATGATAAACGAATATATAGAGGTTTCGATTTTCGGCGAAGACCGGCATGAAAAGGGGCTTGGCACATTTCAATTGTTTTACGGCTCTGTTTTTGGCGAATCCGAGATTTCGTTCGAAGAAAATAAAAATTTGAAAAATCCGGGCGTTTTGCGGCGGCAAATCGAGGAATATATGAAATTCCGGGGGCCTGTCGTCATTTCGCAGGAATTTTTCGGCGAATTTGAAAAAGTCATGTTAGGCGAGGATCTGGAAATCATAAAAGGCAAAATGGCCATAGATGAATTGACAGGGGAAATAACTGAAAAATACAGGGAATTATACATAGCTGTAATCGAAGCGGACAAATGCAAGTCGGTTATCGGCGTGGGCAGTTTCGGATCTGTCTCAGCTTCGCTCACTGCCATAAGGGAACAATTCGCCGATTTGAAAAATTGTTATGAAAGCTGGCAGAATGCGGAAGAAGATTCAGACGAAAAAACGAAATATGAAGAAAAATGTTACGGGATACTGCAAAAAATAAGGCAGCTCACGACCGGAGGCTATCCGCGCCTGAGCAACTGGACAGACGGCAAGCGCGATGCATCCGATACATGGATCCCCGGGCACTGGAATACGCAAAATACCACCGTGGTCGGGCTTGTAAACAACATCGCGAATGCGAAAGCCAAAGCCGAAAATTTCAAAGAAATGTTTCAGGCAGTAACGGATATCGCGCAGGAGATTGATGTCCTTAGGTTTGAATTCAAAGCTAAAATCGACGATTTGGAAAACAAACTCCAAAACGGTTCATGCGATGAAAGCTTGAAAAACGGAATATTGGGCAAAACCGGAAATCCGCCCAAATCTTTGATCGAGCGTTACCGCGAAGCCATAAAATGGGATGTGGGAGCGTTGGCGCAAAAATATCAGACTGCGGGGAATCTATATATCGAAGAAGTGAAAAATATGCTCGATGGGGTAAAATACAGGGATGCCACCGATGATTCAGCCGGAGGCTTGAGCATTTCGGCGCTTTCCGGAATTGATATGTCCATAGCTCCGCAAGCGGCGCATTTCGCGGGTTTTGCCGACGTGACATATCATTTGCCCAAAGGGTTCATAAAATTTTCCGGGTTGGAAGATACGGGAGTTTATGTCTCCGGTTGGGAGGAAAACGGCGAATTTTTCGGCGAACTGCAAAATTTGCAAAACGGCGCAGGGGGCAAAACGATAAATTTTGACGGTTCTGAAAATTTCGAGAGCAGTTATGCGGAACAAAAGCAACGGGATATAGCGGAAAATTTTTTGAAAATCATCGAACAAGCGTACAGAAACCAAAAAAGCGAACCCAAAGGGGCAAAATATATAGGCGGCGCGGCAACTTTTGTCGCAATGGATTTAAGCATATCCGATATTTTTGAATTGTACAACCAAACGCTCGATGAAGGCATAATCGATGTTTTTGCCGATCCGGAAAAAAGTTTGAAGGAAGCGGCTGAATATATTTTGCTGTTGGCTTACGACACTTCGATTTTTTCCAATTACATCACGTCGAAGCCGGGCGAAAATGCAGCCGAAAAATCCATTTCCGGAGTGCCGTTCGGTACAAGCGTAAATTATTTCTACCAATCCGAATGGGAGTATATCTATAACGGCAGCGATAGCGCCGAAGAAAATTTGGATGCGGTGGCAAAACTGTTGTTCATTATCAGGCTTATATGCAATTATGTTTCGGTTTTTGAAATATCCGAAATCACGGATATAGTATCGTCAATACAGGAAGCCTTTTCTTTTCCCCTGCTCGGGGTCGAATTGGGCGAAATTGCGAGATTGGCTTTGATTTCCGCTGAAAGCGTAGCCGACCTTGCGGCGCTTCGAAGCGGGCATAAAGTCCCTTTGACAAAAAAAGACAATGAATGGGTTTGCCTTCCCGGCCCGAATTTGGCGGACATAACAAAAAACGCAAATGGGGATTATTACAAAAACACAAACGGAATTACGTACTCGAAATATATGATCTATTTTTTGACGGCGGGGCAAACGCTTAAAGAAGGGGATCTCTTGCTGGAGCGGTCCGCGCAGTTGATCGAATGGAACATGATAAATTACAAAAACAAAATAAACGCCGATGAAACCAAAATGTCCGAAGAATTGAAAAAAGCGGGCAGATTCAGCTTGGAGAAACGCAATACGGATTTTCAGATAACCACAATTGTAGATATGCGGATGCTGTTTTTGTCGATGCCGTTTGCCCAAAAAGGATTAAACGGCGTTGTCCCCCCAAAAACCATGCGATTCGCCGTCACCGATTGCCGGGGGTATTGATAACATGAAAAAAAACATAACGGACGAAAAAGCATATATAACAATCGAAACACTCGGGACATTCATTCCGTTTGTGCTTCTTGTGGTTTCCATACTCAGCCTTGTGAATATCGTGACGGTTCAAACGCGCTTGCATTATGCGCTCACCCAAACGGCAAATACCATTTCGGTGTATGGCTTTATGGATCCCGGCGAACAAGCGGCCGGAACTTTGGAAGAAACCATAAGCCGCATGATAGATTATGCAGCCGGCAAATCAAAATATCCGCCGGAAGCGTTGGCCCGAAAACTGATCGAAAAATATTTGGCCAATGGAAGCGTCGGAGGCGGGGAATATCTTAAAAGCGCGAATGTGATCGGCGGTTTAAACGGGTTGGAATTTTGCGATTTCGATTTTTTGACGGAAGAAAACGGCGAAGTTTCGCTATCGATAGAATATGAGATAGAATACAAGTTTGGAATTTTGCCTTTACCTTTTGAACCAAAGCTCAAAGTCACCCAACAGGTTAAAACAAAAGCATGGCAAGGAGGGGCGGGGGATGGATACGAATGGTGAAAAATATGGATAAAATAAAACCGATGCTTGTATATTCGGCGCTTCCCGCAATAGCCGCGGTTCTGTTTTTTTTGCGCATGGGCAAAACGGATATGTTTGTTTTGCTCCGGTTTGAACTTGTCGCCGCATTCGGATATGTGGCTTCGGTTTATGATTTCAAATCCAAAAAAATACCCAACAAACTGATAGCCGCGATGATTTTTGCATGGGCGACGGCAATGGCCCCGATGCTGTTTTTGGATGGCGATTCGGCGATTTTAATTTTGAGGGAATCGGCGCTCGGTTTTTTGGCAGGCGGAGGCTTGTTTTTGTTTGTATATCTCGTAAGCCGCAAGGGGCTTGGGGGAGGAGATGTGAAATTTATGGCTGCTGCGGGACTGTATGTCGGTTTTTCCGGGATATTTTCCGCCATGCTTTTCGGTTCTGTTTTCGCCGCCCTATTTGGATCCGCGCTGTTGGTTTTAAAAAAAATCGGGCGCAAAGACTCGATGCCTTTGGCCCCGTTTCTTTATGCGGGCATATTGCTGACGATATTTTTTATATGATTGGGGGGGTTTTTTTGAAAAACGCGAAAAGGATATTTTTGACTTCCGGATTTTTGCTTTTGCTTGTTGTTTCATGGGCTGTAGCTCTAAGCGCCAAATCCGAAAACGAAAAGCAAAGCGAACTCATAGAACAGGCCAAGGGATATATGGAAGATGAAATATATATTTTAGCCGTCGCGCTTTTGGAAGAAGCTTCAGGATATAAAGCGAAATACACGTTCGATGCCGAAGAAATTTTGAAAAAAGCTTACAAAAAGCTCATCGACCAAAGAGGATACCGCCGCAAATATATAGAATTGCTTGAAAAACAGATGAAACGAAAAGAAGCAACGCCCGAAATTTTTTTGGAAGCGGCCGAATTTTATCTCGGCGATTCGAACCTCGGCGATGCGCTTTCTGCGCTTCGGGAGGGGATTAGTAAAAGCGGAGATGAAAATCTCGTCGTTTTGTATGAAAACAACCGATATAAATATAATATGGGCTATAGCGTTTACGAAGAGTTGACCGACATTTTCGGGAATACCATCGGCGTAAAAATCGGGGAATTTTGGGGGATCGCGAATTCTGACGGCACGCTCAGGATTCCATGCGAATACGAAAAAATCAGCACATACAGTTCGGACAGGGCGATCGTGAAAAAAGACGGGGAAATTTTTGCCGTGGACATAAACAACAACCGGCTCGCTCTGTTAAAACAGCAAATCGAGGATTTCGGCAATTTTTCCGAAGAGAGGATCGGTTTGCTGACAGGCGAAGGCTGGAAACGCGCTTCCGGCGAATTTGAATTGGGAAGCCATGTCTTTGAACAAATCGGCACATACAGCGGAGGTTACGCCGCCGCCAAGCAGGGCGGAAAGTGGGGAGTCATCGACCTTGCGGAAAAATGGCTGATTTCACCCGATTATGACGGAATAATAATGGACGAACTCGGAAAATGCTTTTCCCGGGGGGCTGTATTCGTCAAAAAAAATGAAGCCGTATATCTGTTTTTGGATGGAAAGCAAGCGGGCGAAAATTTTTATGAAGATGCCAAGCCTTTTGGAAAGGAAGGGTATGCCGCCGTGAAAAAAAACGGCTTATGGGGCTTTATCGATAATTCCGGCGAATTGAAAATCGAATATGGATACGAAGATGCATTGTCTTTCGGGCAGCATTTGGCGGCAGTAAAGCAAGGGGACTATTGGGGATATATAAATCTATACGGCGATATTGCGATAAAACCGATTTTTTTGAAAGCGAAAAGCTTTTCGGAAGGAAGCGCTCCTGTTTTGACAGAACGCGGCTGGCGGTTCATATCTCTTTTCGAATATAAATCAATGGGAAAGTAATGAATGGAGGGGTTTTTATGTACGAAATAAAGCACAAAAGCGATTTCCAGGCGGGCGCGAGCCTGATTGCGAAAATTCCGGAAACGGAATCGGACAAAAAAGCGCTGCATACGATAATAAACGAACAGCCGGAATTTTTGCTGCCTTTTCGCCAAAGGACAATAGACGGCGAAATAGAGCTCGCCTATCAGATAGGAAACTGCAGCAAATTCGCATATTTGCAAAAAAACCGTTCAGCGGGGGAATATATAAATTTGCTTTTGGAAATAATGCAGCCGCTGCTTGATTGCGGCGATTGGTTTTTGTCCCCGTATTCATTTTTGCTGAATACCGATTATCTATATTTCGACAAAAACGGAAAAACGGCAAAATTTATATATATACCTTCGATATGCCCCTGTTCCGAATACGACGACTTAAAAAACATGATCGCGGAAATCGCAAAACAAAACCAAACAACGGATGTCAATCTTGAAAATAAAGTGGTTTGGGCGATCCAGGATTTCAAGCCATACGAATTTTTGCGGATGCTGAAATCATACAAACCCGAAAAAACCGAAAAACAAGAAAAACCCGATACCCTTGAAAAACCGGAAAAACCGGAAAAACCGGAAAAAGACGACATAGATATAAATTTTTTCCCCGAAGAAAAGCCGGCAAAAAAAAGTTTTTTCGATTTTATGAAAAACAAAAAAGAAAAAAAGCAAACTCAAAAAGAACCTGCCGCAATTCAAAAAGAACCGAGCTTCGAAAACTTGGAAAAAGAAAAAGACGAATTGACACAGCTTGTCGAATCATTGAATTCAGGCTTGGCTGCATTTCGCTATATCGGAAACGGCAGCCATCCTGAAACCATCGAAATCGACATTGAAAAAAAAGGGATTTTCACCATCGGGCGATTCGATATGTCCGCGGGCGTGAAACAATCGGATTTCGAATTCGACGCAAAGACAAAAGCCGTCAGCCGCCGCCACGCGGCTGTGGAAAAAAATGCGGAAGGATATTTTTTGGTCGATTTGTCCTCTTCCGCGGGAACTTTTATGGACGGGCAAAAACTGCCGCCAAACGCGCCTTTCAAGTTGGAACAGGGATGCAAGGTTTCATTCGGTTTTTCGGGAGCCGACTATGCCTGGGAACAATAATAACAAAAAATTTAAAAATTTACATTGACTAATTTTCATATATATGATAATATTGTATCTATGATATTCATGCAGTCGAAAGGAAGTTTTTTTATGTTCAACGACGAACTCACCCCGCACGAAAGGTTGCTTCGCACATTCAAAGGCGAAGCGGTGGACAGGGCCCCGGTCAAGCTCTGGGGGCTCGATTTGGGAATGGGAATGCTGCGCCCCGCTTATCAAAAAATATACGATTATGCCCACGACAAAACAGACTTGTTTTCAGGCGGCGGTTCACCCATGGATATATTTGTGGGAACTCGGCGCGAATTATACGAAACCAAAGTTGAGCCTTGGGAAAAAGACCCGGTATGGAATAAGCACATAACAACGCTGCACACGCCCGATGGGGATCTTCGCTGCATTTCGCTTGTGAGCACGAAAGGCGATCCCGGATATGTGCTGGAAAATTATGTTAAAAATTCCGCAGACTTGAAAAAATTGTTTTCGATACCTTATGCGCCCTACGAAATGAACGTGGAAGGATATCTCGCAAGGCGGGATTTCATAGGCGAAAAGGGGATAGTCAGTTTTGGTCTCGATCATGCGGGGTATGCGCTGCACCGCATGTGCGGCTCTGAAATGCTGGGCTATCTTTATTCGGACGATAGGGCCGTGGTTTTGGAATTGGCGGGGATTTTCGCCGAGAGGGTATACAACCATTGCAAAGCCGCCATAGAAAAGCTCAGGGGATACAAAACAGACGATTTCGTGGTTTCATATGTAGGCCCTGAAGTTTTGACGCCTCCTCTGATGAATATGCAGGGCTTTGAAGAGATAGTATGCGAAAACGACAAAAAGCTGCACGATTTGGTACATGGGGCGGGAGGTTATGTATGGATGCACTGCCACGGAAACATGAAAAAAGTGATAAAGCGTTTCGCCGACATAGGGATCGATTTGTTAAATCCCGTAGAACCACCCCCGCACGGGGACATGACTTTCGAAGAAGCGTTTTTGGCAGTGGAAGGAAGGATGTCGCTTGAAGGCAACATCGAAATACAGGATTTGTTGTGCTCGGATACCGAAACAATAAAAGCCCTTGTCGAAGAGTCGGTAAAGACAGGGGCGAAATACGGGCGTTTCGTGCTTTGCCCGAGCGCGGGGTATATGGAATACACGGAGCCGACCGATTCATTTATCGACAATGTGATAACCTATGTGGGTTATGGGCTCGAAATGGCCCGCAAATACCATTACTGACGCAACGCGGCAAAAAAACCGCCGTATGGCGGTTTTTTTTAGTTGTCAGTTTTTGGTTTTCTGTTGTCAGCGAACATGGGCAATCATTTTTCTGATAACTGATAACTAATCCGAGACATAAGGTATGAGCGCGACATATCTCGAGCGTTTTACCGCCGTGGTGAGAAACCTTTGATGTTTCGCGCAATTTCCGGTTATCCGGCGCGGCAGTATTTTATAGCGCTCCGACAATGACTTTTTCAATCTCGCGACATCTTTGTAATCTATATCTTCGATCTTTTCGGCGCAGAAAGCGCATACTTTTCTTCTTTTGCGGATGCGCATCCCGCCGCCTTTTTGGTCTCTGTTATCCCTGTCCAAGGTCAAATTCCTCCTTTATCTTTGATTTGTAAGCTTAAAACGGCAGATCGTCGTCGGAACTTATCTCTTCGAATTTCGGCGTGGACTCGTAATTCGTAGAATACGAAGAAGCGGAAACGTTCGGTTCAGCCCCCGAATCGGCGAATCCGTCCGAAACGCTCTTGCGTTCGACGAATGTAATCTCGTCCGCGATGATTTCGACGGTGGTGCGCTTGTTTCCTTCTTTGTCCTGCCAATTTCTCGACTGGATCGCCCCGCACACCAAAATGGGCTTTCCTTTCGTGAAATACTTGGCAACGAACTCAGCCTGCGTCCTCCAGGCCACGATGTCTATGAAATCGGTTTGCTGGGGTTCGTTCGCCTTCACGAACCTGCGCCCGACCGCAATCCTGAACGAACACACGTTTACGCCGGTAGGGGTGGTTTTGAGTTCCGGGTCGGCGACCATATTGCCGATCAATATAACTTTATTGAAACTTGCCAATTAAACAACCTCCCAATCAATTTTGATTCTTTATTTTTCTTTTTTTATGACAAGCGAACGCAGCACGCCGTCCGTGATGTTGAACACACGTTCGAGCTCTGCGGGAAATTGGGGCGTTGAACTGAAATTGATCAGCACGTAATATCCTTCTTGCAAAAACTGGATAGGATACGCGAGTTTTTTCATCCCCAATTCGTTTTTCTCAATTATCGTCCCATTCGCCGCTATCAAATCCGAAAATTTTTCGACGGCCGCTTTTATCCCTTCATCCCCCATGTTTGGGTTGAGGATAAACATGGTTTCGTAGTTTGAGATCACATTACCCATTTCGATACACCTCCTTATGGACATCAGGCCCGATTTTTTTGATTTTAATCTCACTCCGGGCAAGGATTGAATTATTATTCCTCCAACATTATACACCAAAAAAAAACGCATGTCAATAGGAAACAAAAAATTTACGCAGTTATTTTGCGAAACAGTTGATTTTTTTTGTTATTTGTGGTATAATCTTGTTTGCAAAACCCCAATATTACTAACAAAGAAAGAGGTGCGCGTGAATTGGCCGAAAAACTCACGCTTTTTGGGTTTAACAACCTTACGAAGACATTGAGCTTTAACATTTACGACGTGTGCTATGCGAAAAGCGCGAAAGAACAAAAAGATTATATCGCCTATATCAACGAGCAGTACAACTCCGAAAGGCTGACGAACATACTTTTCAAAGTCACCGAAATAATAGGCGCGAAAATATTGAACATATCAAAACAGGATTATGAGCCCCAGGGGGCATCGGTCAATATCTTGATCACGGAAGACGATTTGTCGGCTCAATCCATCGACGAATCTTGCAACAAGGGGATTTTGCCGCCAAAGGGAGCGGATGTCCACGCGCATTTGGACAAAAGCCACGTGACGGTGCACACTTTCCCCGAATCGCACCCGGACAATTTGGTTTCCACTTTCCGGGTGGACATAGATGTCTCGACCTGCGGGACTATATCGCCCCTGAACGCGCTCGATTTTCTGATAAGCAGCTTCGATTCCGATATTATGACCATTGATTACAGGGTGAGGGGTTTTACCCGCGATGTCGACGGGATAAAATTGTTCATCGACCACAATATGCGGTCAATCCAGGACTATATAGCCGACAAGACACTGACAAAATACGATGCGATAGATGTGAACGTCTATCAATCCAACATATTCCACACAAAAATGCTGATAAAAGAAATTGAGCTTCAAAATTACCTGTTCAAAAAAGACGTCTACGAACTGCCCCCGAAGCAGCGCCTCGAAATTACCGACGATTTGCGGCGCGAAATGATCGAAATTTTCAGCGGCATGAATATATATTGAATATTTTAAGGAGAAAAAATGTCAAAAACAATTGAAAAAATCGAAAAAATGTCGCTGCCCGTGGTGGTGACGCGCGGGGTCATAATTTTCCCGGAAATCAACGTTGGTTTTGAGATAAACCGCCCCAAATCGCAAAAAGCGGTCGAATACGCCGAAAAAAACGGCATATTCGTGTTTTTCGTTTCGCAGGGCAATATGGAAATCGAAGAACCTCAGCCGGGGGACATATACAAAGTCGGGACGATAGCGAAAATAAAGCACTCGGTCAAGCTGGCCGATGAAAACATAAGGGTCATCGTCGAGGGGATAGCCAGGGCCGAAATTTTGTCGTATGATTTTTCGAAGGAATATATAACCTGCGAAATTTTGAAAAAACAAATATATCTCCAAAACAACGGGGGCATAAAAGGCGAAGCGGCGATCTCGGAAACTATGAAGGTTTTTGAAAATTACTGCCGTTTCATACCGAAAATATCGAACGAAATAATGGTGAATCTGCACTCCGTGAAAAATCCGGGGGTTTTGGCCGACTTTATCGCATCCACGATATATTTCCACCACGAAAAAAAGCAAAAACTGCTCGAAGAGTTCGACCCGATAAAAAGGCTCGAGCTGCTTTGCGTCATTATTGAAAAAGAAATCGAAGTGCTCGAAATCGAGGAACAGATCCATAAAAGGGTGCGCGGCCAAATGGACAAAAACCAGCGCGACTATTTTTTGCGCGAACAGCTGAAAGCCCTGAAAAACGAACTGGGAGAAGGCGAAGAGTTTGAATCCGAAACGGAAGAATACGCAAAAAAGCTCGAGAAGCTGAATTTGCCGAAAGAAATTCACGAAAAGCTTCAAAAGGAAATCTCAAGGCTTCAAAAACAGCCTTCGAATTCCCCCGATTCCGCAGTCATGAGAAACTATTTGGATATTTGTTTCGAAATCCCCTGGGCAAAAAAAACTGAGGATTTCGTCGATATAGAAGCGGCCGAAAAAATATTGAACGACGACCACGACGGGCTTTTCAAAGTAAAAGAACGCATACTCGAATTTATCGCAGTCAAACAGACAAAACGCGAACTGAAAGGACAAATTTTGTGTTTCGTGGGCCCCCCGGGAGTGGGCAAAACTTCGATAGCAGCTTCCATCGCAAAATCGTTGAAGCGAAAATATGCGCGCGTTTCGCTCGGCGGGGTGCGCGACGAATCCGACATAAGGGGCCACAGGAAAACATACATAGGCTCAATGCCGGGAAGGATCATAAACGCGCTGAGGGAAGCCAAAAGCCAAAACCCGCTGATACTGCTCGACGAAATGGACAAGCTGACCAAAGACGCCCACGGGGATCCCGCATCCGCTTTGCTCGAAGTTTTGGATTCGGAGCAAAACAAAGCGTTCAGGGATCATTTCATAGAAATACCGGTGGATTTGTCCGACTGTATGTTCATCGCCACCGCGAACACCACAGACCCCATCCCCAAGGCGCTTCTCGACAGGATGGAGGTCATACCGATAACCAGCTATACCAGAAACGAAAAGCACGCGATAGCAAAAAACCACCTTATCTCAAAACAGGCGAAAAAGCACGGATTGAACAAAAGAAAATTCAATATAAGCGACGAAGCGCTGTATGAGATGATCGATTATTACACAAGGGAAGCAGGGGTCAGGAACTTAGAGCGGGAGATTGCGAATTTGTGCAGAAAATCCGTGAAAAAACTGATAAAGGAAAACAAAAAGTCGATTTTGGTCAACTCCGCAGTTTTAAAGGAAATTTTGGGGCCGAAAAAGTTCAAGGACGATTTGTATTCGAAAAAAGACGAAATTGGCGTGGCAAACGGGCTTGCGTGGACCGCGATGGGCGGGGAGATATTGCAAGTGGAAGTGGTTTCGCCGGAGGGAACGGGCAAAATAGAGCTTACCGGATCCTTGGGCGAAGTGATGAAAGAATCCGCGAAAACCGCCATATCTTTTATCCGCACAATCGCGAAAAAATACAACATAGATCCCGAGTTTTACAAAAACAAAGACATACACATACATTTTCCCGAAGGCGCGATACCAAAAGACGGGCCTTCCGCAGGGATAACGGTTGCCACCGCGATATTTTCGCAGCTTACCGGATATCCCGTAAAAAGCGACATAGCCATGACGGGAGAAATAACTCTGAGGGGAAAGGTGCTTCCAATCGGGGGCCTGAAAGAAAAAACGGTGGCGGCATACCGCTCGAAAATAAAAAACGTGATAATACCGGACGAAAATGTCCCCGATTTGGAGGACATAGACGAAACAGTGAAAGAAAATTTGAATTTCATACCGGTGGCTCAAGCTGAAAAAGTGTTTGAAAGCGCGGTGATATTCCCAAAACCGGAAATCGACTTGTATTCCGACATCATGCCGCCGCCCGCCCCGAATGCGATTCAGGAAATGTGGGACGCAAAATGACAACCTTGAACGACGCGAAATTAGCCATAAGTGCCGGATTTATTTCGCAAATCCCAAAAAATTTGCCGCACGTAGTTTTTGCGGGGCGTTCGAATGTGGGAAAATCCACGCTCATAAACAAAATAACCGGCCGCCATAAACTCGCGCGCACTTCCTCTTCCCCGGGCAAGACGATAACCATAAATTTTTACGAAACCGGCGAAAAATTATATCTCGTCGATTTGCCCGGATACGGTTATGCCAAAAGAGCCGAAACGGACAAAAAAAGATGGTCGGCTTTGGTCGAGGGATATTTCAAGGAATGCGCGGATAAAAACATAGTTTTGGTCGTGATGCTCGTCGATTTGAAAGTGGGCGCCACACCCGACGATTTGGATATGCTCGAATATTTGAAAAGCTTTCAAATCCGCTACATCATCGTGGCGACAAAGGCCGACAAATTGAACAAAACGCAAAAAGAAGAAAATTTCAAAAAACTGAAGGAAACAGAACCCGACAGCAAAGTCATCCCTTTTTCGTCGCTTTCGGGCGAAGGCGCGGACGAAACGCGGAAATTTGTTTTAAATTGCGCAAAATAAGGCACAATACGCAATAATTGAAAAAAAATAAAAAAAATGAAAGGAAATGATACGATGACGCCCTGCGAAAATTTCCGGACAAATCCAAAGGGGCATCTTGAAATAGGGGGATGCGACTGCGCGGATCTCGCCGCGCAATACGGCACGCCCCTGTATGTCATGGATGAAGATCAAATCAGGCGGAACTGCCGCGCATACAAAAACGCGGTGAATAAATATTTCGGCGAAAACGGCGGGGATATAGCCTTTGCCAGCAAAGCCTTGTCGTTTGTCGGCATTTACAGGATTATAGCCCAAGAAGGCCTGTGCACAGACGTGGTTTCGCCCGGGGAACTGGCTACGATAAAAGCAGCGGGATTCCCGCCGGAAAAAGCGTATTATCACGGCAACAACAAAACCGATTCCGACATAGAATACGGATTGCAAAACAACATGGGCACTTTTGTCGCGGACAATTTGGAAGAAATCGAAAAGTTGGACGAATTGTGCGGAAAGTACAAAAAAAGGCAAAAAATATTGCTCAGGGTCGCTCCCGGAATCGACGCCCACACCCACGCGAAAATAACAACCGGGACGACAGATTCAAAATTCGGCATAGCGATAAGCACAGGCCAGGCGATCGAAGCCGCAGGCTTGGCTTTGAATCGGAAAAATCTCGATTTTGCCGGAATCCACTGCCATATAGGCTCGCAAATATTGGAAATACAGCCGTTTGTCGATGCCGCCGAATGCATGCTCGATTTTGCCGAAAAAATAAAAAACAGATACGGCCATGAAATCTCCGAATTGAATCTCGGCGGGGGGTTCGGGGTGAAATACATATCCGGGCAGGAAAGCCTGGACATAGACTCCGGAATAAAAACCATTGCGGAATACACGGCAAAAAAATGCGCCGAACTGCGCATAAAACACCCGAAAATGATTTTCGAGCCGGGAAGGTCGATAGTGGCGAATGCGGGTGCGACGCTTTATACGGTCGGCACAAACAAAAAAATAACGGGATACAAAAACTATATATCCATCGACGGCAGCATGGCCGACAGCCCGAGGTACGCCCTGTACGAATCCCCGTACACAGTAGTCGCCGCCAACAAAATGAACGAAAATTGCAGCATTGTCGCGGATATTGCGGGAAGATGCTGCGAAAGCGGCGATTTTGTCCAAGCAAATGTGGCGCTGCCGGATTTGGAAAGGGGCGACATTTTGGCTGTTTTGGTGACCGGAGCGTATAATTATTCAATGGCAAGCAATTATAACCGGCTGACAAGGCCGGCGATGGTATTCGTGAAAGGCGGAGAAAGCAGGATTGCCGTAAACCGCGAAACATATGAAGACCTGATGAAAAACGAGGTGTAAAAAATTGATAGCCAAAAGAATCGAAACAGTGCAGCAAAAATTATCCCGGGAAAAAGAGCCCTCCGCATTCGTCTTGATATCCGAATGCAACAGGAGATACATGACCAATATCGCAACTTCAAACGGGTATGCCATAATAACCCCGAAAAACAAATATTTTTTCACCGATTCGAGATACATCGAATTCGCAAAAAAAAGCCTCGACGGGATATATGAAACAAAACTTTTTCCCCAAAAAGAAGCGAAAGAACATTATGCCGGATTGTTGAAAAAAGAGAACATAAAAAATATACTGTACGAAGAAAACTATATATACCTCAAGACAAAAAAACATTTCGACGATTTGTTTTCCGGGTTCAAGCTCTGCGAAAGCGGCGGAATGATCGAAAAAATGCGGCAAGTAAAAGACGACGGGGAAATCGAGGACATAAAAAAAGCGCAAAATATAACAGATTCCGCATTCGCGCATATCCTAAAAACCTTATCTTCAAATGCGGAAACGATGACGGAAACGGATGTGGCGGCCGAACTCGAGTATTTCATGAAAAAGAACGGTGCAAAAAAAACGGCTTTCGATACGATTGCGGTATCGGGCAAAAAATCATCGTACCCGCACGGGCAGCCCGAAAACATAAAATTGTCGCAAGGTTTCCTCACGATGGATTTCGGGGCGGAATACAACGGATATTGTTCGGATATGACAAGGACTGTTTGCATAGGCAAACCGAGCGCCAAAATGATCGAAGTGTACAACATCGTAAAATCCGCCCAAAATGCGGCGCTGGACATGATAAAATCGGGGATTGACGGAAGCGAAGTTGACAAAGAAGCGAGAAAAATAATAAAAGACGGCGGCTACGGCGATAATTTCGGGCATGGGCTCGGCCATTCGGTAGGGCTCGAAATACATGAAACCCCGGGTTTCCCGAAATCCGACAACGAAGAAAACAAAAAAAACGAAATTTCCGAAAATATGGTCATAACAGTGGAACCGGGAATATACATCGAAAACGAATTCGGGGTCCGGATCGAAGATTTGGCTGTCGTGAAAAAAAACGGCTGTTTGGATTTGACGAAAAGCGGCAAAGAGCTGATTGAAATATAAATTTTCCTTATGTCTTGCATAAAAATAAAATATACCCAAGACTATTGCATTTTTATGCAATATAGTGTATAATAATACAAAACTATAGTTTTAATATTTTAAATTAACGGAGGCAATGGAAATATCATGCAGGAAATCATGAATCTTCACGATGAATACATAATGGGGACTTACGCCAGGTATCCCGTCGTATTGGTCGAAGGGAAAGGCTCTACGCTAAAAGACGCAGACGGAAAAAAATACATAGATTTCACAAGCGGAATCGGGGTAAATTCGCTCGGGGCGGCAAACGGCGGCTGGATTTCGGCGGTTACGGCCCAACTCAAAAAAATCCAGCACATATCCAATTATTATTATTCCGACGTCACGGCGAAATTGGCGCAAAAACTTGTCGGGTTCGCCAAGATGAAAAAAGTGTTTTTTTGCAATTCGGGGGCGGAAGCAAACGAAGGAGCGATAAAACTCGCCAGGAAATGCAGTTTCGACAAATACGGCGGGGGCAGGAACGCGATAATCACGCTGAAAAATTCGTTCCACGGCAGGACGATGGCCACGTTGGCCGCCACCGGACAAGAAGTTTTCCACAATTATTTTTTTCCATTCCCGCAAGGCTTCAGATTTGTCGAAAGCAACAAAATCGACGAGTTCAAAAAAGAAACCGACAATAATTCCGACATATGCGCAATCATAATCGAACCGATACAGGGCGAAAGCGGCGTGAATTTCATTTGCAGGGACTATGCAAAAAAAATCTTTGAAATATGCAAAGAAAAAGACATTTTGCTTATTTTTGACGAAGTGCAGACAGGAGTGGCGAGGACCGGAAAAATTTTCGCCCACGAATATTTTGAGATTGAAGCTGACATAGTCACGCTCGCCAAAGGCCTGGGCGGGGGGCTTCCGATAGGGGCTTTTCTTTGCGGGGAAAAACTCGAAAAAACGCTCGATTCCGGCAAGCACGGCTCGACATTCGGGGGCAATTTGGCCGTGTGCGCAGGAGCGCTGGAAGTTTTGGAAACTGTTTCAACCCCCGAATTTTTGGATGGGGTCGTCAAAAAGGGCGAATACATAGTTGAAAAGATAAAAAAAATGAACAGTCCGGCCATTTCAGAAATACGCCAGAAGGGGCTTATGATCGGATTGCAGCTGAAATTGAAAGAAGGCGAAACCCCGAAAGATTACGCAAAAAAATGCCTGATTGAAGGATTGCTCGTTTTGACTGCGGGCGACGACGTTTTGCGTTTTCTGCCTCCTCTTGTCATATCGTACGGGGAAATCGACGCGGGGCTTGAAATATTGTCTAAAATTTTATAGGAGGGACATTTATGTACAAACATTTATTGAAAATGGCCGATTTGACCAAAGAAGATATTTTTGAAATATTCGAACTGGCCGAAAAATTGAAAAATTACAACAAAAACAAAATAGAGCATCCGTTATTGAAAAACAAAACGCTGGGAATGATATTCACGAAAGCTTCCACGAGGACGAGGGTTTCTTTTGAAGTGGGCATGACCCAGCTCGGCGGCAAAGCGATATTTTTATCGCAAAGCGAATTGCAGCTGGGCAGGGGGGAAAGCATATATGACACGGCGAAAGTTTTGTCCCGCTATGTAGAGGGGATCATGATCAGGACTTTCGAACAAAAAGATGCGGAAGATTTGGCCAAGTATGGCAGCATTCCCGTCATAAACGGACTGACGGACTATGCCCACCCGTGCCAGGTGCTCGCGGACTTGATGACTGTGAAAGAATACAAATTCAAAGAAGGCAAAACGTTCGAAAATTTGAAACTGTGTTTTGTCGGCGACGGTTTCAACATGGCAAACTCGCTCCTCGTCGGGGGTTTGACAGTGGGCATGAACGTTTCGATAGCAAACCCGAAAGGCTATGAAATAAGCCGGGAAATGAAAAATTTCGGCGAAAAATTCAAAAACAGGTTCACTTTCACAAACGACGCGAAAGAAGCGGCGAAAGAAGCGGACGTGCTGGTCACGGACGCATGGTGCAGCATGGGGCAATCCGGCGAAGAAAACCGCAAGGAAGCATTCAAGGATTACAAAATAGATTCGGATTTGATGAAGAACGCAAAAAAAGACGCGATGGTGCTGCATTGCCTTCCGGCCTATAAAGACCAGGAAATATCATCAGAGGTGTTCGCCGAGCATGAAAACGAAATTTTCGACGAAGCGGAAAACAGGCTGCATGCGCAAAAGGCCGTGATGGTAAAATTGATGGGGCAAAACATATAAAAAGGCAGCTATAAGGAGAGTATTGTATGGCGATACTGGTTACGGGCGGGGCGGGGTACATCGGAAGCCACGCGGTGAAAATTTTAGATGACATAGGCCGCGAGACTGTTGTAATCGACAACCTCGCGAAAGGGCACGAAAAGGCGCTGAAACCGAGCGGCGCCAAATTTTACAAAGGCGACGTGGGTGACAGGGAGTTGCTGTGCAAAGTGTTCGGCGAAAACAGAATCGAAGGGGTCATGCATTTCGCCGCTTGTTCCCTTGTCGGCGAAAGCCAGGGCACGCCCTATATATACTACAAAAACAACGTCGTGGCCACATTGGAACTCCTAAATGCCATGATCGAATATGGCGTGAAATATATGGTGTTCAGCTCGACCGCCTCGACTTACGGCATACCGAAAAACATACCGGTATCAGAAAGCGACGAGCAAAACCCGATAAACACTTACGGGGACACGAAACTCGCAATCGAAAAAATGCTCGCTTGCTTCGACCGGGCATATGGATTGAAATACGTTTCTCTGAGGTATTTCAACGTGGCGGGCGCATACAAAACCGGGGAAATAGGCGAAGACCATGCGACCGAAACGCATCTGATACCTATAGTGTTGCAAGTGGCAAACAAAAAATCCGAAAAAATATATATCTACGGCGGCGATTACAACACCCCCGACGGCACGAATGTCAGGGACTATATCCATGTGGAGGATCTGATCGAGGCGCACATAAAAGCGCTGGAATATCTAAAAAACAAAAACAAATCCGATTGTTTCAATTTGGGGAGCGGCGGCGGGTATTCAAACCTCGAAATCGTGAATACCGCGAGAAAAATCACCGGATGCGAAATTCCCGCCGAAATCGCGCAAAGGAGGCCCGGCGACCCTGACATATTGATAGCTTCGAGCGAAAAAGCCGAAAGGGTTTTGGGGTGGAAAAAACAATATAAAACTATCGAGAGCATAATAGAATCGGCGTGGAAATGGCATAAAAGCCATCCGAACGGCTACAATTGAAATCCGTAGCGATAATTATTATATATTAAAAAGAGAGGTAATTAGGTATGGCGACAAAAAAAATCGGGCTCCAAATTTATTCCATCCGCGACATTTACGCAAAAAGCCCGGCGGAAGCTTTCAAGCTTACCAAAGAATGCGGCTACGAAGCAGTGGATATGTTCGGACCTGTGACGATGGGGGCCGAAGAATTGAAAAAGCTGCTCGATGATTTCGGGCTTGAATGCTGCGGCTGGCACGCTTCCTGGGATTATATCAGCAAGCCGGACATTTTGGAAATGTATGCGGCTTACAACAAAGTCATAGGCAACAAATATCTCATTTGCCCGGGGCTCCCTTTCGCTTGGAAAGAAAAAACGACAAAAGAAGAATGGCTCGAAGCTGCTGCCAAATTAAACGAAATAGCCGCCCAGCTCAAAAAACACGGGATGTACACGGGATTGCACTCCCATAGCGTGGAATTCAAGCCCACAGAAGGATCCGACGAATTCCCGTGGGATATAATCGCCAAAAATACCGTTTCCGACGTGGTTATGCAACTCGACATGGGAAACACATACGCGGCTGGGACGGAACCGGTTGCTGTGCTCGAAAGATATCCGGGAAGAGCCAGAACGGTGCATATCAAGCCGTATTCGCTGACGAAAGGAATGGGGGTCCCTGTCGGCGAAGACGACATTGACTGGGACAAAACCGTGAAATTTTGCAATTCGATAGGAAACACCGAATACTTTATAGTCGAGTATGAAGAAGCGGACGCGAAAACCGGAATAAAAGCTTGCATCGACAATTTTAAAAAAATATTGTAAAAGTTAAAATTTGAACAAGATGGCGCCCCGGGCCAAAAGCCCGTTTGGGCGCTTCTTTTCTGCGTTGGCAATAAATTAAAATATTCGCAAAATACTTGAAAAATCCGCGAAAATCTGATATAATGGGCATATATGGAAAAACGGGGGGTTTATATGGAAATGGAAACGCAACTGCCGGAAAATGGCTGCGAGGCGAAAAATACGGAAAATGCGAACGCTCCGGGACAATTTGAAACGATATGGAACAACGTCGAAAGCGGAATCGCCGTCATAGATTCGGAAACCCGGGAAATATTGAACGTAAATCCCGTCGCAGTCCATATGTACGGCGGGCCCAAAGAAGATATGCTCGGCAAGATATGCCAAAAAGTTTTTTGTCCCGCGCAAAAATGCCCGATTTTAGATTTGGAGCAGACAGTAGACCGCAGCGAGCGGAAATTTGTAAAAGCGGACGGATCCGCCGTCCAAATTATAAAATCAGTGGCAAAAATACAATATGGCGGGCGAGCGGCGTTAATCGAGAGTTTTGCCGACATTTCACACATAAAAGAAGCGGACGAACAAAAGCACATGCTGGAATTGGCAGAACAGGCAAACCGTTCCAAATCCGAATTTTTGGCGAATATGAGCCATGAAATGCGGACGCCCATGAATGCGATCATCGGAATGGCGAATCTGGGGATGGCGGCTGACGATACGGAAAGGATGCGATATTATTTTGCGAAAATCAACGAAGCGTCCAAACATCTCCTCGGCGTCATCGACGACGTTTTGGATATGTCCAAAATCGAATCGGGCAAATTTGAGCTTTCGCCCGCAGAATTCGAATTCGAAAAAATGTTGCTGCGGGCTCTCGAAATAAACCGCGCCCAAATAGACGAAAAAAAACAAATTTTTTCCATGCATTTCGATGGCTCCATCCCCAGAAAATTGTGGGGCGATGAACAGCGCTTGTCTCAGGCTATCGCGAATTTGCTCGGCAACGCAGTAAAATTCACGCCGATGGAAGGCTCTATAACGCTGAATGCGAAATATTTGGTCGAAAAAAACGATTTCTGCTCAATACAGATTTCAATTGCCGACACGGGAGTCGGCATAGGCAGGGAACAACAATCCAAATTGTTCCAACCTTTCCAACAAGCCGAAAACGGCATATCGCGCAGATTTGGCGGAACGGGCCTCGGGCTTGCCATTTCGAAAAACATCATAGAAATGATGGGCGGAAGAATATGGGTCGAATCCGAACTCGGCAAAGGCGCCACCTTCGCTTTTACGGTCCAATTGAAATCAAGCGAAGAATTCCCGACTTGCGGGAAGCGGCAAACATTTGGCGCGCAACCAAAAAAAACGGGACAATTCGCAAAATTTCGGATATTGCTGGCAGAGGACGTCGAAATAAACAAGGAAATCGTTTTTGCGCTGCTTGAACCGACGGGCATAAAAATAGACTGCGCGGAAAATGGCAGGAAAGCGCTCGATATGTTCGCCGCAGACCCCGACATTTACGATCTGATATTCATGGATATGCAGATGCCGGAAATGGACGGACTTGAAGCGACGCGAGCCATACGGAAACTCGGAATGCCCAAAGCCGAAACGATCCCCATCATCGCCATGAGCGCAAACGTGTTCAAAGAAGACGTCGAAAATTGCCTTGCGGCGGGAATGAACGGACATGTCGGCAAACCGCTCGATTTCCATGAGGTCATGGACAAGCTTGATGCATATTTGTCGGAGGAAAATGGAAAAACGCAAAATCTCCCGAAATCATAAAAACCACTTTATTTTCCAATTGATGCGCAATCAAACGCATTGTCGAGGCTCGCGATGATTTTGAGCCAATTTTTGTATCGGGCCAGCTCCATTGGAAAATGGCCGAGCACATAATGGTTGCAAGACTTTTTGCCGCCGATCTCCCACTCGATCAAAATAAGCCGCTTTTCGCCGTGCGAAACATTTATATTTGCGATATGCGCGTTTGAATTTGCCGGCGAATGAAAGCCTCCATCGCTTATCGTTTCTCCGGTTTCCCCGTCCCAAAGCCTGTATTTGCCAAAATGGCTTTCCAATGTGTCATTTGAAACTTTGACTTCACAACGCCAGTTTTCGGGTTCGGCCAGCATTACGCAAATCGGGTTTTGCACGCGCTTGATATAATGATAAGCCAATTTTTTGTTGAAATAATAATCGGCGACTGCATCTGAAAACTGCGGCCACCCGTCTATCATGTTCCACCAGATTATGCCGGTCCTGCGCCATTTGGCCAAGCGGGTGGTTTCGATGAAATGCTTCTTGGCTTCCGCCTGGTTTATCTGGGAGGCCAAAATGAAATCTTCGAGATTGTCGGGGCATATTCCGAAATATTCTTTTATCTGGTTTGCCATCAGCTCGACTCTGTATGCGTAGTTTCCGTTTTTGCCGAATGCGTCGGCAGAATGCAGTATCCATTCTTCGTTGTCCTGATATGGGAACAATTTTTCCGGCGACAAAAATTTTTCCAGGGAAGATTTCGAAGGGCAGCCGTGATAACCGGTTTCGCTGATGAAATGCACTGTTTTATTATGGTAAAATTCCGCTTTGAAAGTATCCCTCGCGCCCCACAAATGGTCTTCCGGCATATGCCCGAAAGGGTTCCCCGTCGCATAGGCTTCGGGCGAAAAATACGGCGAACTGGGCAAATACGGCCTTGACGGGTCTTCGTTTTCGACGATTGTCTTTAAGAGTTCGCGGGTGAGGTAATTTGAATTCGGATCCATCTTGCGGCTCGCGTAATTGTAGTCGCATTCATTGTCCCCCGCCCATAAAACAATCGACGGGTGGCAGCGCAGTTTTCTGACCACCGAGATCGCCTCGAGGCGCATTTTTTCGTAAAATTCGGGATTTCGGGGATACAAGGCGCAAGCCATGGAAAAATCCTGCCAAACCATTATTCCGTATTTGTCGCACAAATCGAAGAAATCGTGGTCTTCATAGAGATTGCCTCCCCAGCAACGCAAAATGTTGCAATTCGTATCGGAAAAAAGCGCGAGGGCATCGCCATATCTGTTTTTGTCATTTGAATGGAAAGCGTCTAAGGGAACCCAGTTCGAACCTTTGCACATTATCGGCTCCCCATTGACGATAAACTTGAAATCTCCGGGATTATCGAGGGAAGTGACCGCTGTGCGCTTCAATTCCAATGTCCGTATGCCAAGCGTCGTTTCAATCGAGTTCAAGACAGCGCCTTTGCAAACAAGCGAGGCTTTTACATTATATACCCGGGCTTCGCCGTAGCCGCGCGGCCACCACAACTTGCAATCGTCGAACCATATCCCAAATGCCCCCGTGACAAACCATATTTCATGCAAATGGGACAAAACGAGTTTTTCGCCGTCGAATATCTCGACTGCGAGCGACAAATCTTTGTATTCGCATATATCCGTCTGTATTTGATACATCACGTTCAGATATGCGCCCGACTTGCCGGATTGCCTGTGCACCGAATTGGTGGTCACATAAAATTGTTTTATTTGATTGTTCGGCCTGTATTCGAAAAAGACGTCGCGGCATATGCCGCTTGTGACGGCTCGGCACAAAATGTCCCAGCCGTAGGACGAAACGGGCCTGCGCAAACTCAAAGCTTCGTAGCAGCCCTGTTGCGCGTTTTGGATCGCGGTGAAATTGCCCGCGAGTTTCTCCGCTTCCAGAATCGGCGAAAGTATGTGCACTGCAATTTCGTTTCTGCCTGCCGCGATATAATCGGTGACGTCGAATTCATGCGCAATCATCGCATTGTCGCTTTTGCCCGCGAGTTTTTTGTTTATATAATATTCCGCCACGCAATCGACAGCCTCAAATATAATATATGCCCGCTCGCCAAAACCGGGCATATCGGCAATTTCAAACTCCCGGGTGTAATACCATTCGTAAAATTCGTATTTTCTCAAGTTTTTCATGCCCATCCCCGCATATGGATCGGGTATGATCCCATTTTTGAAAAGCGCGGTTTGCGCCTCGCCCGGAACTTGTGCCAAAAGATATTCTTTTCCTTCTAAGTCAGCTAAATTTATGACCGGAGTGCGCTTTTGCTCGAAGCCGTATAGTTTCCATTCGCCGTTTAAAGATATTTTCATGTTTTTTGCTCCTTTTTCGCATTTTATCAAAATCATTTTATCGTTTCGCCGGCTTTTCTGCCCTCGGCCATCGCGCGGGCGGCAAAATATGCCGTTTGGCGCTTGTAGTCGTTGTTCCAGCGGTTTATTCCCACATAGTCGAATATGGCCGCGCCGGTATGTCGGCAAAACCTGTCCATTTGTTCAAGACAAGTCAGCATGCCCCCGCCGCTGCCCCCGGGAGAAGCGACAAGCAAAACTTGCTTTCCCGAAAGCGCGCTGTTTTGCCCGAATTCGCAGCGCCGCAGCCTGTCCATGAAACTTTTTAGCCCTTCCGCGCTTTCGCCCCAATACACCGGAGTGATTATGCAAAGCATATCTGATTCGCGCACTTTTTTTTGCGCCGCTTCGAAACCGTCGCCGCCGTATTCGCATTTGTGCTCTTTCGGGCAAATGCCCCAACCATCGCCACAACATCGGCAGCTTCCGATTCCGTCCATTTTAAGCATTTCCACTTCCGCGCCGCCGTCCGCCGCGCCTCTGGCGACTTCCTCCATTATTGAATGGCATAAGCCGTCTTTTTTCGGATTTCCCGACACGACAAGATATTTCATCGTTTCCATTCCCCGCTTTCTTTATTATTGCCCCGGCTTTTTTTATTATACGCCGGAATTCGAATAAAATCAAGTCTTTTTTAATATTTGTTGCAATATTTCATCCCGGGATGTATAATGGTATCATGAAAAAATAAATGGAGGTTGAAAATGCGACTTGTCATAGCGGAAAAACCCTCAGTCGGTCGCGAGCTGGCCGGCATTTTGGGCGCAAAAGAAAAAAAAGACGGATATATGGCGGGAAACGGGTACATTGTCAGTTGGGCGATAGGCCATCTGACCGAACTTGCGGCGCCGGATGACTACGACGATAAATTCAAAGTCTGGAAATTGGAGACATTGCCGATAATGCCGGACAAATTCAAAACTTTGGTGTCAAAAAAGACTTCGCAGCAATACAAAACGTTAAAAGATTTGATGAACGGCGGCGAAGTGACGGAAATAATATGCGCCACGGACGCGGGGCGGGAAGGGGAACTCATATTCCGCCGCATATACGAAAAAACGAATTGCCGCAAGCCGGTGAAGCGCCTTTGGATTTCGAGCATGGAGACATCGTCGATAAAACAGGGATTTGCCGCGATGAAGGACTGGGGCGAATACGATAACCTATACTATGCTGCGGACTGCCGGCAAAAAGCGGATTGGTTGGTCGGGATGAATCTCACCCGAATGTACAGCATATTGCACGGACGCACGTTGAACACCGGCAGAGTCCAAACCCCGACGTTAGCTTTGATCGTGAAGCGGCAAGACGAAATTGAAAACTTCAAGCCGGAAACATATTTCAACCTCATCGCGAATCTCGGGAGCTTTTTGGCATATGCGAAAGTGGGCAAAAAAAGCGAAGCAGAGGATATAATTGAGCGAAGCCGCAAAACGGATGCTGTGGTCAAAAGCGTGGAAAAGCAAAAGAAGCGCGAAAATCCGCCGCCGCTTTATGACCTCACGAACTTGCAGCGCGATGCGAACCGCTATTTTGGTTCCTCCGCTCAACAAACCCTCGACGCCATGCAAAACATGTACGAACACAAACTCGTGACATATCCCCGCACAGACAGCCGCTATATAACCTCGGACATGGAAGCGCCGACCAAGGGCTTGATAGAAAACCTGCTTGGCGCGGGGGTTTACGACAATATGACATCCGAGCGGTACAACCGCGACAAAATAACCGTGAGACAAATAGTGAACGACAAAAAAGTCACCGACCACCACGCCATTTTGCCGACGGCGAAAGTATTGGCGGAAACATACAATAATTTGCCCGCGATCGAAAAGAAAATACTGACTTTGATCATATACAGGCTTATCGTTTCCGTATATACCGCTCATGTATACATGGCAACGAAAGTGGGGCTCGACATAGCAGGCACGGAATTTGCGGCGAATGGCAAAGAAATACTCGATTACGGCTACCGTACCGTGGAGGAACGCTTGAAATCGGTTTTGCAGGATTCTTCCGACAAATCAAAACGGGCGGATTCGCTATTCGACGTCATATTGCCCGAAATGGAGCAGGGGAGCGTATTTCCGGTGGTTGAAATGACATACGAGGAAAAACAGACGCAGCCTCCGCGCCCATACACGGAAGACACGCTGCTTTCGGCGATGGAAACAGCGGGTAAGGCGATAGATGACGCAGAACTGCGAGAAGCGATGAAAGAAAGCGGTTTGGGAACTCCGGCCACGAGGGCATCGATAATAGAGCATATCATAAAGTGCGGATACATGAACCGCGAAGCCAAAAATCTGGTGCCGACGCAAGCGGGCAAACTGTATATTTCCCTGGTGCGAAAAGAAGTGAAAGAACCGGAAATGACGGCAAAATGGGAAAAACAATTATCGGAAATACAAAAGGGCGAACTGTCGGGCGAAATTTTCATGGAAGGGATATCCAAATTTTTGAACGAAGTTATAGCGGAAACAAAAAACAGCCCGCCGAGCGAAAACGCGCCGTCGCTATTTGCAAATACCCGCGAAATAGCCGGCATATGCCCGAGGTGCGGCAAAAACGTGGTAGATTTGCCAAAAAGCTACTCCTGCGAAAGCGGCAAGGGTGGATGCGGATTTGCGATATGGAAAAAAATGTCGGAAAAGAGCGTCAGCATGGCGCAGGCGAAAAAACTTTTGGCAAAAGGGAAAACAGATTTGTTGAAAGGGTTCAAAAGCAAAGCCGGAAAGCCGTTTGACGCAATTTTGGCGATAGGCGAAAAAGAAGGATTGAAGCAAGTGGTTTTTGAGTTTTCCAATGATGCAAAAAATGCGGAGGATCCCGAAAAAAAATCATGATCTCCAAAAGTTGTATTTCTATATAATTGTCAATTATTTTATATTCATTTTTTCATGTGCTGACATCGTAATCGATGGGCAGCATATCCATATCGGCAGAAAACAGGGAAGTCTGTTCCATGTTCTGCATGAAGACAAATTCGTCCGCCCACAATTTGTTTCGCAGGTTGGGGTTTCCCAACATGTTTTGTCCGCAATATTTGCCTCTGCAGGTGATGAAATATTTGCTTTTTGACAAAGAAACGCGCATATATTTCAAGCTTTCGAACGTCAAAAGCGAAGCTTTTCTCGCAGCGACGATCTTTTTGGCGCTTGTGATCCCTATTCCGGGAACCCGAAGCAGCGTTTCGTAGTCTGCGGAGTTTATCTCCACGGGAAACATCCCGATGTTTCGGAGCGCATATGCGGCTTTCGGGTCAATGTCGAAATCGAGGTTCGGCGAATTTTCAGGAAGTATTTCGTCCGGGCTCATGCCATACAGCTTGACGAGCCTGTCCGCCTGATACAACCGCCGCCCGCGCCATTTCGGCGTTTTGTATCCGTTTTGGCCGGAAGCGTCGAAGGGGGAATAATAAACCCTGCGCAAATCGAATTTCTTGTAAAGGGAATCCGCAAGGACGGTTATGGTCCTGTCGCTTTCGCCCATCGCCCCCACCATCATTTGCGTGGTTTGCCCCGCAGGGGCAAAAAGCCGCCCTGTTTCAGAACGCGCTTTTGCGCCTTTTGACGGATTAAACTCCTTATAAAAATCATTCACCGCCGCCATCGGCGAAAGTATGTTTTTTCGCGTCTTTTGTTTCGCCAATATTTTGTAGCCTTCGCTGTGCGGAAGCTCGATATTCACGCTCACCCTGTCTGCGAGAAACCCGAGCTGCCGAATCAGGAGCGGATCCGTCCCGGGCATTATTTTCGCATGGACATAGCCGTCATAGCCGCGCTTTTGCCGGATCGCTTTCAAAGTGTCGATTATAAGCTCCTCGGTGTAATCGGCGTTTTTGCATATTGCCGAAGTGATGAAAACGCCGTGGCCGCATTCGTTCGCCGTCGCCAGCGCCAAATCCGCTATTTCTTCGGCATTGTGGGTATATCTCCGCTTGTCTTTTGAACAGCGGCAGCCGCAATAGGCGCAATTGAAAGAGCAGTCGTTTGAAACGAAAACTTTGGGGACTGTCGGTGGAGAAAGTTTTGATTTTATGTTTGATATGCTTTTTCCTATCGCGGCCAAATCGTTTTCGCCCGCTGTTTCCGCGCTGTAATCTCCTCTTGCGAACCTATCTCCGTCGGCGATGTCGTAAGCGGCATCCTCCCGCATGAGCGAAATTTTATCTTGGAATGAAGGCGTTTTTTGCATTATGATGTTTGGCATATACGATTCCTCTCTTCGCTTTTGTTGAATATATTATACCATGCAAAACGCACGTTTGTCAAGGGCAAATTACTCAAATTAAAAAATATTTTCCTAAAACAAGAAAATATTGTTGACAAAAAAATATGAATGTAGTATAATGGACTCATACTCAATTGCCCGAAAGGAAAAAATCGACATGGTCACGAAAATGACTCTCGCGCATTTTTTGAACAAAGAAGCATTCGAAACAATCAGGGAGCGGCTCATAAAACCTTCAAAAAACGAAAAGAATAAAAACCTGACTTACACTTCTTGCTGCGAACCCATCACCGAAATCAGCCTCCGGGAAACCGACAAAACGAAACCGGTCCACGCATATGTAATGCAGGTTACGCTTGACTGCACAAAAAAGGAAGCGGAAACAGATTTTTGGGATTGGGTCGCGGCTCTCTATCAGGAAAAATTTTCAATCAAAAATATCAAAGATTTTCCGGAATACGAAAAATTTGTATGCGACTACGCAGAATATGAAATGCGTTTGCCCGTAGACAATCCGGACAAAGCGCTCGCCAAAATAACTTCGAAAGGCCGCTGGCTGCCCGAACAGCTGGACAAAGAAATGTGGGACAGCCATAAACAAAAATTCGGGCAATACAATTTCTATTTTTCAAAAGACGGAAAATCGAATTTTTTGGTCCGCGCCTGCTGCGACGGGTCATTGTTGAAGAAAAAATGCGCAGATCCGGGAAAAATCCGCGCAAATGGGGTCGATCCCGATTATGTCTTGGATCCGGAAACCGAAGAACTGTACATGAGCGCCTGGAAAGTCAGGGCGATGTCGGCGAACCGCGTCAACAAAGCGGTTTATGCCCCTGAAGAAATAAAAAAGGTTTTGGCTAACGGATACAGGACGGTCGCTTCGGAATTCATCGATTTGGCGAAAAAACGCGAACTGAAACCGGACGTGCAGTACACTCCGGCAAAAAAAGCTTGGAAATGCGCGTACAGCGACAAAAAGGCAAAGCGGGTGATTTTCACCGTTTTCGCATCTCCCGGCGAATTGAAAATCAAGGCGAACCTATTCGCCATTGACAAATATTTGAAAAACCACAACCTTTCGGGCGCGATAAAAAGCCAATTGCTGAACAATTGCTGGAACTGCGGGGAATGCACCGGAAATAACTGCCGCAGGGGCGTGAAATTTTCGATGGATGGGCAATCGCATTACAAATGCATCGGCGGGGCTTTCACTTTTATTAATCTCGAAATTGCGGATTTCCGCAAAATCATCGAATTGACAGAATCGGAATTGAATGAGGCGCGATGACAATATGCGGCCATTATGACTATATATGTTTTTTGACAATCATTACACGGCCATCCTGCTTAGGAAATATAATCTCCTGCCGCCCGTCTCCATCGACGTCCGCGATACGCGAATGAACTTCGCCGTTATAAAAATAATCTTTGATTTGAGAGTCGCCAAACGGCGCTTCACCCAAAAGATTTCCTTGCAAATCCATGAACATGGCTTTCAATTGAAACCGGACTGTCTGATAACACCGGTGATATTCTGAAATCGGACCCGAAACAAAAGGCATATGCGCTTGTTGCGAAAGGAATATCTCAGGCTCTGATTCAGGCGCCCATTGTATAATATGGCAACGCGACGGCAGCAGCTTCAAATTTAATTTTTTATGCTCTTCAGAATCGAAAGCAGTCCATGGCAGAATATTGGTTATATCTTTTATGTTTTTTCCGTTCCCGGAAAACAACAAGCCTCTTTTATTGCTTCCCCATAATTCCGATATGAAGACAATCCGGCCTTTGTTATGATTCGGCGCGGAAGTATGGGCTATCCATTGCCCGTGTTCAAATTTTTCGGATATATTCCATATTACATCGCCTTTAAAATCAAGAAGGATACCCTTTTCCACCAATATTTGGAAATTTCCTTCGCCCAAAAAATTTCCCATAGCTATGTCGTCGAAATGAGAATCGTCAATATAGCCATCTACCCTTTTGCGGAGCATAACCGTCCCGTCGTGGTCCAGAAGCACCAAATCGCCCGCGTTCGGTTCGGTTCGTTTGCCGCTCCAGTCAATATGGCAATCTACCGTGCAGAAAGCTATTTCATCAAAACCGTCACCGTCTATGTCTGCAAAATGGATTTCGTGGCCGCAATCATTGCGAAATCCTCCGGTTTTCCATATTTCTTTGAAATCAGTATCCAAGGCGACAATTTCCCCTCCGGCAATATATGCGACAATAGAAATCTCTTCAAATGCGGAAATTTTTGCCACGCCGATAAGCGGTACATTTAATCCGTAGCTTTCTTTTTTGCCGGATTCCAATTTATATTCCCTTATCTTGTTCCCTTTTCCGTCAAAGGCGGCGATGCTTTTGCCGGCCGGAACTATTATTTCATCTCGACCGTCGCCGTCAATATCTGCGGCGCATATAATGGCCGTGCCCCAATTTCCGGTATTGTCGAGATTTTTTTCAAAAAGCAATTCGCTCTCTAAATTGAAAGTTTTCAACAGGGTTCCGCTTTGATTCAAGGAAATAAATTCCATTTTGCCATCGCCGTCCACATCGCCAACTTCAAACGAATAATTCGGATAATACTTTAAATCAACTTTTTCGTTTGCGATATAATAACTCATTGTAAATAAATCCCCCGTGATTTTGTCCTTTTCATCAAACAATTTTGAAAGAGCGGATTTCGTTTGCCTTGAGCGGAAAACAAATTTTGCCGCCGTTTGTTTTTGCATCTTGAACTGAAAGTTCTTTTTCGGTGAAATCCACCGCTGTGGCGCGCATAAATGACATCCCCGGCAAATTTATGCTGATTTCCGCTTGTTCAATTTCTTTTCCGGCGGTTTCGTAAATGCGCAGCATATATCCGCCCGGAGAACATTTGAAGCAAGTCGCTATTATGTTTGGGTAGTTTGCGGACAAAAAGCTGTGCTTGGCGGGAAGGACTCCTTTGTGCGCCCCGCATTTATGGACCCTTGCGGGTACATTGAGCTCCCTGCCGGCTCTCGCCGCAGTTGCCGGATCGCATTCGCCTTTATGGGGCAAAAGCGCGAATTTGAAAGGTATGCTTTTTCCGATTTCAAAACCTCCGGAAGCGGACTCATCTTCGCTATAGCCTCCTCCGGAATACATCTTGTAACTCACCGCCCTCATCAGGCAAATCGAAATGACGCTGTCTTTTACCGCATTTCCCGGAATTCCGGCATTCAAAACGGTCAGGCCGGCAATGTTGTCGCTGTAATCCATGAAATCCACGGCGGGGTATTCGCCCTGTTTTGTCTCGGTGTGCCCGAACGGGATCCCGCGGATGATTTTCGCGCTTTTCGCATTCGAATTTACGGGGATCGCTGAAAGGTAGCGCACATCTTTTGAGCGGTTTTCGATGGCTCCCTCGACAATAATTTGAGGAATATCGTTATATACCGTAATCTTGGACCAAAAGCAGTTTCCGCCGAAATCTTCGCAATCGAGCGCAAACTCTTGTTTTAAAGCGTTTTTGGAGATTTTGGCGGAAATTTCAATGTCTTTTGAATACAACGAACCCGGCGCGCCGTATATCGGTTTTGATTTGTCGAAAGGCACGGAAGCGGAAGCGTAGAGAGGTTCGTACAATTCCCAAAAATCGCCCGTATCAAGCTGTTTGACCATCATCGCCCCGTGGGGCCTGCTTGAATCGATGAGTTCTTCCCCGGATTTTAGCTTAATGCTTTCGATTGCGCCGTTTTTGTTGTTTATTTCGACGCAAAAAAAATCATTTTCAAATTTGGTTTTTTTTGCAGGGTTTATTGGCTCCTGCTGAGTTTTTATTGGTTCTCCGCTTTTTGGAACGATGTGGAACACCTCGTAGCCCATCGAAGGCAAAAGCGGGGCAAAATGCACGAATGCTTCGCGAAGCCCGCCATCGGGATAATGCTTGGCCTCCGAAAGTGCAAAAAGGAGCTCTTTTCCCGCGCTATCCAAAACCGAAATGTTTCCTGCGTTTTCCTGCTCGATTCCGATATGCACCGATACAAAATCGCGCCGCTCCCAGCAAAGCGGGTTGAAAACAAATACGGAAATGCCTTCTCCCGAAGTGTCGGCGTTTTCGGACAATGTTTTCAACGCTTCGCCGGATACCAAGTCGGCCACAATCGCGGAAAATTCATAGCGGCTCATAATCAAGTCGAAAACTTTGTCAACATGGCATCCGCACAAATCGTCGTGGAATTGGTTGAAAAGCACATTGTCCCAAGCAAGCCCGAAATTTTTGTCCGAAATGGTTTTTTTTGCCATCGCCGAAAGGATTTCCGCAGTGGTGAGTTTTTCTTCAAGGGAGCGATTTTTGTGTTTTACCTCTATTCGCGAACTGTATACTCCTTGGAATGTGGGGTTTAAATCCGCTTCGATTATTTGCAGCAGGTCGCGCGATTTTTCCATTTCGGCAAAATACTGGTCCGGGGTCGCCAAAATTATTTTTATGTCCGAATGGGTTTTGTTGAATTCCGCGATTCGGGCGGGTATGCCGAAATCCGGCGCCCCGAGGTCTATTCCTTCCGCTAAAAGCAGCGCATCCGCAGCGGCAAATTTTTTTAGCTGCGTGGCCCGCTCGATTATCGCTTCATCGAAAGCTGCTTGGCTTTCGCGCGCCCCGCCGATCCCGCCGTAGCTAAAAGGCATATGGTGGCACAAAATTTCGCTTTTGTCAGGCGCCCTCCAGATAAAATCTTTGCAGGCGAAATCCGTGACGCGCGCGAACGCATGATATTTGAAACCCGCTTGTTTGACGAGTTGAGGGGTGTTCGGGGAATGGCCGAAACTGTCGAGCGTCCAGCCGATTTCGACATTCGCGTTTAAATTTTCGCGGCAATAGCCCACACCTCTCAAAAATTGCCTCGCCAGCGATTCGCCGGAGGGGATGTTCATGTCAGCCATCGAATACATTCCGCACGTTATGCAAAGCCTTCCTTCGCGGATAAATTCCATGAACGATTTTTTGCATTCGGGGTAACGCTCCAAAAAAGGTTCGATGTAGCAAACCTGCTCGAGCGTGAATTTATATTCCGGATCTTTTTTAAGGAGTTTGAGCGCATCCAAAATGTTTGAAAACCCCCACATCAAATATTCCTCCCGAGTCAGAAAAACTTCAGCGTCGAAATGCGTGTGCGGCACAAAATACACTTTTAGCATTTTAAAAATCCCTTCTTTTTAAAATTAAAATTCCGCATTGCCGTAGGTTCTTGGAAAGGCGCAGACATCGCGTATGTTTGAAATGCCCGTCAAATACATCACAAGCCTCTCGAAACCGATCCCGAAACCCGCGTGTTTGGCGGAGCCGTACTTTCGAAGCTCCAGATACCACCAATAATCCTGCTCTTTCATGCCGTTTTTTTGCAAAGCCTCGATGAGCTTGTCGTAGTTTTCCTCTCTTTGCGAACCGCCGATGAGTTCGCCGACCCCGGGCACGAGCAGATCCATAGCGGCCACCGTCCTGCCGTCTTCGTTTCTTTTCATATAGAACGATTTTATATCTGCCGGATAATCCGTAACGAAAACCGGCCCGTCGAAAACCTGTTCCGAAAGATAGCGTTCATGCTCTGTTTGGATGTCCATCCCCCATTTTACGGGATATTCGAATTTTTGGCCGCATTTATCGAGAAGTTCGATTGCTTTGGTATAGCTTATGTGACCGAATTTCGATTCGGTTATATTTGAAAGGCGCATAAGCAGCGCAGGCTCGACGAATTGATTCAAAAATTCGAGTTCATCGCCGCAGTTTCGCAGCACATAAGCAGTCACATAAACCAAACATTCGCGCGCAAGTTCCATGTCGTCAGCCAAATCGGCAAATGCCATTTCAGGCTCGATCATCCAAAATTCGGCGGCGTGCCTTTGGGTGCTGGAAGTTTCCGCCCGAAAAGTGGGCCCGAAACTGTACACGTTTCCAAAAGCCAAGGCGAAACATTCGAGGTTGAGCTGACCCGAAACGGTTAAAAACGCTTTTTTGCCGAAAAATTCCCTTGCGCAGTCATCGGAACCTTCCATGACGACTTTGAACATATCTCCGGCGCCCTCGCAATCGGAAGCGGTTATTATCGGAGTGTGGATATAGGCGAAACCGCGTTCGTTGAAAAAGCTGTGGATTGCAAATGCTGCGGCGGAGCGTATCCGGAATGCAGCCGAATACAGATTGGCCCTCGGGCGGAGATGGGCGATCTCCCTTAGAAATTCGGGCGAATGCCGTTTTTTTTGGAGAGGGTATTCAGGGGCGGAAGTCCCTTCTATTTCGATTTTTAAAGCATTCATTTCAAACTTTTGTTTTGAATTTGGCGTCATGACGAGCCTACCGGAAACGACGAAGCTCGCGCCCACGTTCTGCGAAGCCACGAGACTGTAATTGTCTATGTTTTTGCTTTCGAAAACGATTTGCAAATTTTTGAAAAAACTGCCGTCGTTGAGCTCGATGAACCCGACGGCGGATCCCGAGCGTATGAAGCGCGCCCAACCGCCCACAGTCAGATTTGCGCCCGCATGGCTCTCCGGGCATTTGTATATGTCTTTTATTTTCGTTTTTATCATCGAATTTTTCTCCGTTATTTGTATTTTTTGCTCGCCCGGCAATATCATATATTTATAACCGACATAAAAATCTTGTATTGAGAATTGTATTGACAAATTAAACGTTGTATGGTATAATCATCGACGGTGATTGGCGGCGTTCTACGAACATTTGAAATTAGGAGGAAAAACAAAAGTGAGAACAACAGGTACACAAGCCACCGGCATACGAACCCCCATAATACACGAAGGGGATAATTTGCCGGAAATCGTCGTGGATTCCGTGATGGAATACAGCAAGGAAACAAAAACGCCCATATGCGACCGGGACATAATCGGGGTTACCGAAGCGGTCGTGGCGCGCGCCCAAGGCAATTACGCCACAATCGGGCAAATCGCCGCAGATGTCAAAAGCAAGTTCCCTTCGGGAACAGCGGGAATCGTATTTCCGATTTTGAGCCGCAACCGCTTTTCGATATTGTTGAAGGGAATGGCGGCAGGGTTGAAAAAAGTATATATACAATTGAGCTATCCGATGGACGAAGTGGGAAACCACATCATAAATTCCGAACAAATTTATGAATCGGGGGTAAATCCATACACCGACGTTTTTGGCGAAGAGCAGTTCCGCAATCTTTTCGGCGACTTGAAACATGAATTCACCGCTGTGGACTATTTGGAATTGTACAGGAACATGGGCTCGGACGTTGAAATAATTTTAGCGAACGACCCTTGCGAAATACTCAAACACACCAAAAATGTGATCGCGGCCGACATACACACGCGCAGCCAAACCAAGCGCCGTCTGCTGGCAAAAGGCGCCGAATCGGTGTTCTGCTTAGACGAAATACTAAACAAGAGCGTGGAAAACAGCGGATACAACGAAAAATTCGGCGTGCTGGGCTCCAACAAAGCGAGCGAGGGAAAAGTGAAATTGTTCCCCCATTCATGCAAAGAATTCGTGACAGAAGTCCAAAACTTGATGCGCAAAAAAATCGGCGCGAATGTGGAAGCGCTTGTATACGGCGACGGCGCGTTCAAAGACCCGGTCGGAAAAATATGGGAATTGGCGGATCCGGTGGTGTCGCCGGCGTTTACCGAAGGGCTGATAGGATTCCCAAACGAACTCAAACTCAAATACATCGCCGACAACGAATTTGCCGAAAAACGCGGGGACGAAGCCAGGGAAGCCATCGTCGAACGTATAAACAAAAAAGATAAAAATTTGCTCGGCAAGGACGAAACCGAAGGAACCACACCGCGCCGTTTTGTCGATTTAATAGGCAGCTTGTGCGACCTTGTGAGCGGAAGCGGCGACAAAGGCACGCCCGTCGTATTCATCAAGGGATATTTTGACAATTACGCGAACGTGTAACGAATGTGAACGCTATGCGTTCACATGCAGTTCACGCCAATCGATAGTGTAACGAATGTGAAAGACAGCGTAGGGCAAGGGCTCTGCTCTTGCCGCCGCATATCCATCAAAAACAGGGCAGGGAAGTCCCCCTCGCCCTGTTTTCGTTTTGCCTTTGATTTTTACGAATTTTCCGCGATCCATTTCCCGACGGCTTCTTTTGTCAGAGCCATCGAAACTTCTATGTTCGAAGTATCGAAATTCAAATCGCCGGCTTTCAGGTTGGCGTCGGCCTCTTCGGCGTTTTTTCGCAAATCTGCGAGCGACAAATTGGCGGCAAGCCCCTTTAGGGCGTGCGCCGTGGCTTCGGCTCCGTTTGCGTCGCCGTTTTGGATTTTTTCTAAAAGCTCTTTGAGCATGGCTTCGCCGTCAAATTTTTTAAGCAGCGCAATATATAGTTTTTTGTTGTTGTTCAGACGGGCCATGGCGTCGTCTATGTTCATTAAATCCACGGTTCAGGCGAGCCTCTCTCTCTTTGGATATATGATATGGCCTTGATTATTTGTAATACCTGTCTATTTTTATGGATTCGCCCGTAGCGTCCGATTCGAATATCGCGGCCATCACCTGCAATACTTTCCTCGCTTGTTCGGGCTTCACGATCAGTTCTTCTTTTCCGTCCAAAACGGCGAGCACATTGTGGTAATAATCGGCCCAATCCGTTTCCACTTCCGGCAGCGCTACTTCTTCGAGCGTTTCTTTTGGCCTTGGGGCCATCGTCCTGGTTGGGCCGCCCTCGGTTTGCACCACTTCCTGCGTCCACTCCATTTCAAAGTCTTTGGCGTGGGTGAGCCTGCCTTTGCCGTCCATTCCATGTATGACAAGGGCGCCGCCGTCGCCGCAAACATACCAGCGCGGCAGCCTTTCGAGATTGTATGTTCCCACTTCGATTTGAGTCGAAAGCCCGCTGTCAAAACGTATGACAGCCTTGAAATAATCGTCCACTTCCGGGGTTTTCACCATATGCAAATTGGCGTATACTTCTGAAACCGGTTCCTTGATCATCCAGAGCATCTGGTCGATCATGTGGACGCCCCAATCGAAAACCATTCCGCCGCCGGCGACCTTGTAGGCGCGCCAGCCGTGCATCACGCCGTTTTGCCCCATGATCCGCGACTCTATCGTATACGGTTTGCCTACGAGCCCCGTTTCAATCGCCTTTTTGACGATCAGGAAATCTTTGTCCCAGCGCCTGTTTTGGTGGACGGTAAAAAGTTTGCCTGTTTTTTTCGATGTTTCGTACATTTCGTCGAAATCGTAAACATCCATTGCAACCGGTTTTTCGCATATCACGTTTTTTCCGGCTTCGAGCGCCGCGATTGTCATTGGTTTGTGGAAATTGTTCGGGGTGGCGACGAGCACCATGTCGAAACTTTGGTCAGCCAAAAAATCTTCGAGCTTGTCGTATCCAACCAGACCCCTGGCTTTTGCCGCCTCTATCCTGTCGGGGTTTATGTCGTAAGCTGCCACGACTTCGAAATCTTTTATTCTCTTTGAGTTTTCGTGATGCCAGCCGGCCATTCCGCCGTAACCGATTATACCCATTTTATGCGCCATGTGTAAATCACCTCTTTATTATTTTTATTATTACGCCCATGAAATTTCTGTGGGCTTGGGTTCGAAAATCATAGCTTGTTTCAAAAAGTAGATCGCTTTTTCAAGGCCTTCTTTGGGGCTCATAAGCGAATCCTCGTGCTCTATGCTCATCACGTAATCGTAGCCAACGAGCCGAAGCGCGCTCACGATGTTTCGCCATATCTGCATATCGTGCCCGTAGCCTACAGTCCTAAACACCCATGAACGCTTTGCTTCGTCGGTGTAGTGCTTTGTGTCCAAAACGCCGTTTGACGCAGTGTTGTACGGATCTATCGCCACGTCTTTTGCGTGGAAATGGAAAATCGCCTCGCTTAAATCTTTGATTGCCTTGACCGGGTCTATCCCCTGCCAAAACAAATGCGAGGGGTCGAAATTGGCGCCGATCGTTTTGCCGTCCACGGCTTCCCTGAGCTTCAGCAGAGTTTCGGGGTTATAGGCGCAAAAACCGGGGTGCATTTCAAGCGCGATTTTGGAAACTCCGTGGCTGTTCGCGAATTTTGCCGTTTTTTTCCAATATGGTACCAAAACCTCGTTCCACTGATAATCTAAGATGTCCAAAAAATCCGGCGGCCAAGGGCAGGTAACCCAATTGGGATATTTCGCCCCTTCAAAGTCCCCCGGGCAGCCGGAAAAAGTTATCACCGTGTCAAGCTCGAGTTTTTCGGCGAGCAGCACCGCATTTTCAAAGTCGGCGTGGAACTGTTTTGCGAGCGCTTTGTCGGGGTGCACGGGGTTTCCATGGCAGGACAGCGCGCTTATCGCCATGTTGTTGTCTGCGAATATGTTTTTGAAATCTTTTAGCTTGTCTCCGTCCGCTAAAAGCGCGGCGGGGTCGCAGTGTTTGTTTCCCGGATAGCCGCCGCAGCCGAGTTCGACCGCTTGCACGCCCAAATCGGACAGATATTTAACGGCTTGGCCTATCGGTTCGCCGAGTATTACCGTCAATACGCCTAATTTCATTTATAAGCCTCCTTTTTTTCGTGTCATTTTGAGATTTTGTTTTTGGGCGGCTTTGAAAAGCCGCCCTTTTCGATTTTGGTTTTATTCCGCGAAATAGAAGGGTTTGCCCGTTTTGGCGGATTCATATATGCCTTCGAGGATCAATGAAACCGCATATGCCTGTTCGGGCAGCACAAATGGATCCTTGCCGTTTGCCACCGCGTCGATCCAGAGCCTCGCTTCCCTGTCTGAGGGGTTGTCAGCCGCTCCGTCGTAGAAAGCCACGCCGCCCGCGTCGAGCCCCGGTGTCAAAACGTATTGTTTGTTGTTTTTTATGCCGTTGATCCTGATTTTGCCTTGATCGGGCATGTCGCCCCCGGCTTTTGTGCCGCAAATCGAAGTCACCGCTTCCCTCACGTCCAATGAATTCAAAGCCCATGAAGATTCGAGATAAATCGTCGCGCCGTTTTCCATCACTATGAAACCGAAAGCCGAATCTTCGACAGTGAACTTTTCGGGATCCCAATCGCCCCAGGCGTTGCCCGCTTCGGTTTGGCCGTTCAATTTGTGGTAAGTGGTGCCCAGGCAATATTTGGGCTTGTAATTGTCCATTGTCCAGAGCGTGAGATCGAGTGCATGGGTGCCGATGTCGATGAGCGGCCCGCCCCCTTGTTTTTCTTCATCGAGGAACACTCCCCAGGTGGGAACAGCCCTTCTCCTTATGGCGGTGGCTTTGGCGTAATAGATTTCTCCGAAAGTTCCCGCTTCGGCTTCGGCCTTGAGGAACAGCGAATCGCTCCTGTGGCGGTTCTGGTATCCGATGGAGAGTTTCTTTCCGGTTTTTTTGGCCGCATCGACCATTTTCTGGGCTTCTTTCGCCGAAACTGCCATCGGCTTCTCGCACATGACATTTTTGCCCGCTTCAAGGGCGTCGCAAGTTATGGGCGAATGCATGTTGTTTGGGGTCAGGACATGGACTATGTCGATTTTCTTGTCCTCCAGGAGTTTTTTGTAGCTTTCAGCCCCGACGTAGATCTTCGCATCGGCCGTTCCGTATTTTTTCGCGGCGGCTTTGGCTTTTTCTTCCTCCAAATCGCAGAAGGCGACCATTTCCACGTTTGCGAGTTTGGACAGCGCAGGCATGTGTTTCCCGTTCGCGATGCCTCCGCAGCCTATGATGCCGATTTTGAATTTTTCTGCCATAAAATTTTACCTCCAAAAATATAATATGAATTGTTTGCCCAAATATTTGTTCTTCAAACTATATAATAATCGATTTTTTTGTATTTTGCAAGTCTAAATTATGAAATTTTTAACTGTCGGGAAAAAATAATGCGAAAATCGAGTTTGTTTTTATCTATACCATCATTTTTTTTGTGATTATACATCAATAGCCGATGCCAATCAATACTTCATTTAAGATATATCTTGAATAATCAAAAAAAATGTATTATAATAGAAAAGCGGACAAAATTATTTAATTTTAAAAATTTGCGATTTAAGCGATAAAAAACACGGAGGCAGATAAAAAATGGTTATAAGAAAAGCGGTCGAAATGGATGCGGAGGCGCTTTGCGAGCTGTATGCAGAGCATTTGGCCGCGGAGCCGCCGGCCAAGCCGCAGGATTTGTCGCTTTGGCGAAAAAAACTTTCCAAATTTGAAAGCGACCCTTTTTATCATTTACTTGTCGGCGAAGTCGACGGCAAGGCCGTATCGTCGGTCACATTGGTCATAATCGAAAACCTGACCCACGACCTTGGGCCATATGCCTTGATTGAAAACGTGGTCACCCATGCCTGCTACCGAAACAGGCATTACGCGACCCGGCTCATGGAGAGGGCATGTGAAATAGCCGCAGAGCATGGGTGCTACAAAATAATGCTCTTGACCGGGTCGAAAAAGGAAAGCACCCTGCGGTTTTATGAAAACTGCGGCTTTGACAGAAACGAAAAGACCGGGTTTGTCAAACGGCTGCGCGGCTGATTTGTTTTAAGAACAAAGATTCGAGGTTAAACCTCAAAATGAGGTTTAACCTCGATCTGTTACTGGCGATTATATGTTTGATATGTTGTTTTGCACGGCTTTCCATCTTTTTTCCATTTCTGCGTCCCCGCCAATCACCGGGCAAAAACCGGCGCGCAGATATGTTTTGATCGCGGAAATCCGCCAATCGTCCGTAGTGAGCACTATATTTTTCCTGCCGTCCGCGAGTATTTTTTGAACCGCATACAAAATCATGGGCAGGGCGAGTTTTTTTCCCTGATGGCTTTTTTCGATGGCGACCATGTGTATGCAGCCCGTGTCTTCGTCGCCTGTGTATTGATACGTCACCGTGCCCGCTATTTCGCCCATCGGGGAGACGAGAAAAAATATGTTTTGGGGATTCACATATTTGTCGGCGAGCATCTTGTTTTCAAACGCCGCTTCGCTTGCCTCCTCTATCCCGAGCTCGCCCCCGAGGCAGCATTTGCACCAAGCCGCGCCGTCCCCGTTTTCACCGATATACGAGCGCATATGATAGCCTTCGGGAAACTTTGCCGGATCCACGATTTTGCTTTCCCGGAGCATTTTTAGCTGTTCCATAATATATCACTCGCCTTTTTTTGCCGCGCTCAAAAGCGCATATGCCAAAACAGCCAGTACGGCGCCTGCAAGCGGCCCGACGATGAACACCCATACATTGGCCAGCGCGTCGCCTCCCGCAAACAGGGCGGGGCCGATGCTGCGTGCGGGGTTCACGGAGGTTCCCGTCAGCGGTATGCCCACGATATGCACGAATGTCAGCGTCAGCCCGATCACGATTCCGGCCACCCCGCCTTTGCTTTCGTCGGAGGTCACGCCCAAGATGACGAAAATGAAGATAAAGGTGAGGATCACTTCCACGATCAGGGCCCCGCCCGCGCCGCCGGCGTTCGCGACTCCGTTCGATCCCAGCCCGCCGGTCAAATCGGCTAAATCAAACGACAAAAGCAGTTTGAGCAGTCCGGCGGCGGCCACAGCCCCGGCGATCTGGGCGATGACATATCCGACAAAATCGACCACGCCGAGTTTTTTTCTGAGCAGCATCGCCAGCGAAACCGCCGGATTGATATGGCAGCCCGATATGTTGCCGATCACATAGGCCATCGCCACTATGGAAAGGCCGAACGCGAGCGCGACCGCGAGATGCCCCCCGTTGGGATCGCATCCCAAAAACACCGCGCTGCCGCACCCCATGAACACCAAGACAAGAGTTCCGATGAATTCAGAACAATACTTTTTTATTTGTTCCATTTTTTGTCCCTCCATATTTTTATACAATATTATTGCTGTTTTTCATAGCTTTCGATGATTTTGCCCGTCAATTCGACCGATTTTACGTAAAATCCGTAATCGCGCGGGGCGATTTTGCTCTTTGCCATTTTTACAAGCTCGCTCGCCGGGGCATCCGGATAGTAGGGGATAGGCCGGCACACCGTTTTTCCATCGGCGGAAACCGAAACTGTCAAGTTGTACGCTTTGGGTTCCGTGACGATCACGCACACTTTGTCGGCGTAAACCACATTGGTCACCACGACGTCGCCGTTTTTGAAAGATTGCACCGATACATAGTCCGGCCCGCATAGTTCGAGGCACACTTCTGCGGAGTGGCAGCCGTAAAACCAATAGCCGTCGTATTCCGAACCGGAGTCGGCTGCATACGAGATGACCACCGTCGATCCGGGCTTTATATCTTTTTTCATCTCGGCTATTTCGGGCGCGTGCTTGCAACCGCTGCCCCCGCAAAGCAGCGCCCCGCCGCTTTTCGCCAGCGCCGCGATTTCCTTTGCTTCCTCGACGTTTGCGGTGAACGGTTTGTCCACAAACAGAGGCTTTCCGGCTTTCAGCGCTTTGATTGCCGCTTTGCAATGCATTGAGCCTTTGCGGTAGGTGATCGCGACCGCGTCGCTTTTTTCGATGAGTTCCTCCTCGCTTTCGCACTCCGTGAGCCCGAATTCGCCGCACAGCTTATTTGCCTGCTCCGGATCGTCCGCCCCGTAGATGAAGCTTACGGACACGTCCTCCCACGGGCGTTTTTTGTTTATCGCATCGCAGAAGCCTTTCGAATGCGAATTTTGCGCTCCTATCAATCCTATTTTCATGAATATTTCCCCTTTCTTTTAAATCATTCAAGCCTGTTCATGGGATTTTGCCTGTGGCATTCGTCCATTATCGCAATTTGCAGCCGAACCTGTTCGGGCGTGACTTCGAGCGGCGCGTTGTTTTCCATATGCTCATACAGCATCAGATAAAAATTTTTCGCGGGGTCTGCGGGCGGGGCTCCGGGAACATATGAAGAACCCAAATTCTCCGCGCTGTCATTGATGTTCCAGGATTTTTCGGCCCATTCGAGCTTTTCGTTGCAATACGCGGGAGTTCCGTCCGAATGTTCGATCGGCTCCCTGGTCAGTTTTTGGGCGGGGGCGGTTTCCTTTATGTAGCATTTGTAATCGATATGCGAGGTGTCCCCGCAAAGCCCGCCGTACTGGGCCTGTATGCTGTAGGTGAATTTCGGATAGGGGTCGCATGAGGATATCTCCAGATCGACCACCGGCTTGCCCGGAGCCTTCATGAGCAGCTTCACGTAATCCTCAGCGTCGCCGAAAGTGTTCACCCTGTCCATATAGCACGTTACCTCCGGCATTCCCTCATAATCGAGCAGCCAAAGGATTTGGTCCACCGGGTGCGGGCCGGTGTTGTACAGGCTGCCCGCGTTGTATTCCTGCAAAGTCTGCCAGTCCCATCTTCTGGCAAAACCGTTGTAGCGAAAGCTCATCTGGACGATCCGCCCGAGTTCGCCCGAATCCAAAATTTGTTTTATTTTTTTGTATGCCTCCAAAAAACGGGACTGCTGGAAAACCGCAAGCAGCCTGTTGTTTTTTTTCGCCGCATCTATCATTTGGTCCACTTCCGCAGCCGTTTTCGCCAAGGGTTTTTCGCAAAGCACGTTGAACCCATGATTGAGCAAGTCCAGCGTGACCGGGACGTGAAAATGGCTCGGCGCGGCGTTGACCACCAAGTCGATTTCCGACGATTTGCCAAAAAGCTCCGTGTAATCGCTGTAAAGCGCGCAGCCGTATTCTTTTTTTGCCCGGTCGCGCCGTTTTTCGAGCGGTTCGACGATGGCTGCGATCTTGTATTTATCTTCCATGTGCCTCAGAGTCGCCGCATGGATGTCCCTGCCGCTTCGGCCTTGCCCCAAAATTGCCACTCTTATCTGTTTCATTGAAAATGCACCTCATTTCTAAAATTTAGTTTTCAGTTGTCGTTTCCCTCGTTCAGGCGTTATATGCAGAGGCCGCCGTGGTTCCACCGTGGCCGGTCCAGTTCGTGTGGAACATCTCGCCGCGGGGCCGGTCGATTCTTTCATATGTGTGCGCTCCGAAATAGTCGCGCTGCGCCTGCAGCATATTGGCGGGCAGCCTCGCGCAGCGGTAACCGTCGAAATA